>OLRM01000566.1_pt1 | contig 26348 bp, 28 predicted proteins | sample 1643211 | NCBI WGS metagenome assembly OLRM01 (sample SAMEA3136690, study PRJEB25190) | human gut metagenome | biome: human gut; feature: human-associated habitat; material: faeces | place: Austria | collected 2013
CGACACGGATACTTATTGGGTAGACAATTCATTAGAGCTGTTTTTTGAAAATCAAAAGGAAGTTATAATGACGTATTTGAAAGATAATGGGTATGATTTGATAAAAGTATAGCATATTTATGCGCATATTGCAAGCATTTAAAATAGAAGGAGCTTCTGCAACTGGGCAGGTGCTGGGAGGTAGGATAATGTGAACACACTTTTTTTGATTATATGCTATGTACTTGTAATAGGATCTTGGTCTTTGTTGTGGTCAATATACACTGGTGATCCTCTATATATTTGGCGAAAACCAATCGAAATTATTAAGAAAAAAGGAAAGCGTTTCAAGGTGAAATCATGAAGATACTCGATATCTTATTCGTTGTATTTGAATTGTACAATTTTGTCGGCTTGTTTAAACTAAGAAAAAGTGATAAAAAGGAAATAAAAGTGATAAAAGAACAAAAAGCCACAGAACACATGAATGAGGAGCTGATAAGAATGATAAAACTAAGAATACAGGGTTTACCTGCAGAAGTTGAAAAGTTCACAGAACAGCTGAAAAAGGACGGCTATCACTTTTTGATGGAGAGTGATGACTATCCTAACAGAAATTCGGAGTATGTAAGAAGATATGTGGAGGTAATGCTTGATGAAGATCAGGATCAATAGGTCTTGCAGAAAACGCCGTCAAGACCGCCGCAGTGGTATGGGACGCTGCCTTTGTATCGAGCCAAAGCGTTTATGCAAAGAAAGCAAAAAGCTGATAGTTGTTGACCCTATGTCTAATGTCATAGTCGTGACAAAGGAAAAAGATTATGGAGCAAAAAATGAATGAGTATAGATACTTTATAGCAGACGATAACAAAACAGGAACTCTGATTTTCAGTAATGAAATAAAGGGAGAAGATATGCTGCTTCTTGTCGGATACGTTATCTACTTTTACAATGCAGCGTCCGTTGATGATATCGTAGACAAGCTTGTAACCATGTATGGCTTTAGTGTCAGGAAGGAACATATTACAGCTTTTGACCTCAACACTAATCCTGATACACCTTATACATACTATGACCTTATTGATGAGGGCGGCTATTGTGAAAGTGATGGATATATGTACACCGATATTAACAGAATAAAAAAACTCTTTTCAGGAGAAAAATCCCAGAAGATGTTACGCACTATCGGTCGATTTTCCAAAAGAACATTTTCCTAGAGAAAGGATGAGATTCTTGTCAAATCCTAAACAATTAAGGTTTATCATTTCAAGAAATGGTGACAAGGCAAAAACTGTTCTCAAAACTTCATACGATATTGTAAGTTTACCATACTTGCTAACATATGTTATGGGACTCTTTTTTGAGGAATATGCGAACGAAGGTGTTGGCTTTAGCACAAGTGAGCTTACTAATATGCTTTTGACTATGTACCCAAAAGATTTTGCGGTATCAGCGGAACAGGCGGATCTTGTTATTGATGATTTAGAAACATGGGAAAGAAATTGCAGTTCATATGATACCATAAGAACAATAAGAATTTTTAAGCCAAAGGAATTAAATCTTTCTGAAAAGCTATTTTGTAAATTAAAGAAACACTTCAAGCAGAATGGGTTTCATGCCGTGTATGCCGAAACAAACGAAGAAAGCCTGATTATTTTTTACAGACCCCAAAGTAATCAAAGAGTATTCGGAATACGAAGAAACTGTTATTCTAAAAATGGCAATAGCATAGAAATTGGTCTTTTAATAAATGAAAACACATTTTTGTGGTTTAAGACAGCAGCTATCGTTTCCTATAAAAATAATAATTTAAAACCGATATTCAACGATGTGATACAGGAAATAAATAAAATCACTATTGATGAAAAAGCATTGCCACAAGATAAATTTCGTAGTCCTTATGTGGCGTGCTTGGAGTATCTAAGCAAATATGGGTATTCAATAAAAACTATAGAATGGGAGTAAAAGCAATGAAAAAACTCAAAAAACATTTCTTCTCAAAGCTTGCAAAACTACATAAAAGGAATAGTGATAGACCACAGATGTATAACTTGAAGGGAATAACTTCTGACGGAAAAGTTGTGGATTTTCCGTATATTTCTGCTGATAAATGTGGAGTAATCAATATAAAAGGACTTCCTGTTGGAACATATAAGTTCACCGAAGTTATAAATGACACACAGCAATAATAATCGCAAACACGAGCGTGTGAAGAAATTCATACGCTCTTTTTTTATACCAGAAAGGAGAAACAACATGAATATTGAAACGCCAAAGAAAACTAAGTTTGATATCTTGGAAGAAATCATGATAAGCTTTCAAGATGATTATGAAACAGATTATGCTCAAACCCATTGGGTGAAAACCTACAAAGAGCGGAAAGAGAGATTAATTCAGCTTCAAGAGGAAGAATATGAACTGCAAGCGAATGTAATTGATGACGCTCAAGATCTGGGTTTTGTTGAAGGAGTAAGATATGCTCTCAACATCATGGATATGACAGACGCAGGAAAGAATAAGGAGCTTTTGGAACGGCTCTTAAATATTCTTGAAAACTAAAAAAAGGAGGAAAATCATGAGAGTAACAGTTGAGATCAATGATGAAATGGCAAAGGCGATAAAACTGTATATGACGAAAGCCGAAACAGAAGAAAGCCTCGAACAGCTTATCCAGAAGGGGGCTGAAAAGGCAGCCAGCAAAGCCTTTGTTAAGTATGTGCCAAAGCCTATAAGAGATTACTATAAGCTTTTGGATCAGCTCAAGGAGGAAAGATCATGAAAAGAACAGTGATACTTGCAGCGGTAACTGCCCTGCTGTTGTCAGGCTGTGGCAGCTCAGACTCATCTTCTTCAGATAGTCCGAAAGATAGTTATGTCGGCAAATTTGCAAATGACATTTCTTCTTCGGTTGCCACTGATGATAGTGGATCGTCACCAGAAGATACAAACAGTATTGAAGATGTCACAACTGCTGCACCAGCGACAACTACAGAACCGCCTCAGATCACAGCACCGCAAGCGGAAACAAATGAAATTACTAAAAAGCCAAAGGTATACCACATTCCCTCAGCCAATACTACCCTGCCGCCTATTCCTATTTATTTCAAACTAGAGAGCAATGACAGCAACGGCTTATCAATGTCATATACAGTGGAAAACTGTAATTGCAATGCCCAATACGATATATTATCCGTTACGATCGATGATATGGATGTTACTTCGGTATGCAATAAAGACAGTTTTGAAGCCACAAGCGGAACAGATGTAAGCGGTGCAGTGTCCATAGGATATGGTAACGCAACGCCGAACAGCACCGTGACTTTCACAGGCACTTGGACAAATACCGATACTGGAACAACAGAGTATTTTGATTTTCATTATAGTTTTCATATCTCAGAAATAATAAAGGAGTGAGAGCATGGCTATTGATTTAAAGGATCAAACCTTTGGTGTAGAGATCGAGTTTACAGGTATAACACGAGAAAGAGCTGCACAGGTTGTCGCTGAACATTTTGACACCTACTCGTCCGACCCAGATTACTCTTGCTATTACACACGAAAGATATCTGATGACACAGGTCGTGAATGGAAAGTAATGCGTGACGCCTCAATAGACCCAGTTAGGAAGAACAGATCTGAAACATATAACATGGATGAATACCGTTGTGAGCTTGTTACACCTATACTGAAGTCTGATAAGGATATGGACGATCTTCAGCAGATAGTTCGTGACCTAAGAAAAGCGGGAATGAGAGTAAACGAAAGCTGTGGCTTGCACGTGCATATAGGAGCAGAAATGCAGGACGCCAAGTCACTCACTCGTCTGTCTAACATCATGTATCAGAAAGAAGATATCCTTTACCACGCTCTAAAGGTCCCAGCAAGCCGTGCAATGCAATGGTGCCGCAAATCTGATGAGGACTATATACGTCGGCTTAATGCCGCCAAACCGAAAACAAAAGAAGCACTAGCAGATATCTGGTACCGAAACACCGACGGATATGAACGCCGTAATGCCCACTATAACCGCTCTCGTTACAGAGCGCTCAATCTTCACGCATATTTCACCAAAGGAACAGTTGAGTTTCGCTGTTTCAACTCAACTACCAATGCAGGCAAAGTCCGCACATATGTGAGGTTTGCGCAGGCTGTCACCGCCCAGGCTCTTAATCAACGCAGTGCCGCTGTACATAAAACACAATCAAGTAACGAATGCTACACTTTCCGCACATGGCTCATACGCATAGGGCTTAATGGGGACGAGTTTAAAGTGCCGAGAAAATATCTTCTTGAAAACCTTGAGGGCGCAAAAGATTGGAAAGATAAGGCGGCAGCTATGGAGCGACGGCGGATAAGAGAACAGCAGGCACAGCAAATCGCCCAACGTCTAAACGATATGAGAGCCGCCTCGCCTGAGCCTGAGACAATAACAATAAGCAGTATCATCCATTCTCCAGATCGTGAGGTCAGAAATGATAATTCTTTTACCCTAAGAGAAAGGATAGTTATGCTGCTTGAAAACGTCCGTGATGATGAAAGTGTTACTCCAGACGAGCGAAATAACATATTCTCTGTCCTTGGTATCAGTCACAATGGACAGGAAAACTCTATTGAAGATCTGCTTTCCACACGGCAGACACAACAAGCAAGAGAAGCAGAAAACACTTTTTCACAGCCTGCAAGACGAAGAAACACTCCAAACAGAAGCAGATAAAATGTCCTACCACACGTGGTAGGGTCAAGGAGGGATAATATGATTACTGATGAAGAATATGACGAGCTGATGAAGCTTTTCTTTTCCCCTGATAATACACCAAAAGAACAGCCGAAAAAGAACGAGGAGTATAAGATATATGTAGCATACGGAAGCAATATCAATACTGAACAGATGATGTTTCGCTGTCCCGACGCTGAGATATATGCAACAGGCATGGTGCAGGACTATGAGCTGTCATTCAATAAGGTGGCAACGCTCCAAAAAAAGAAAGGTGAAGAAGCCCCTGCCCTGCTCTGGAAGCTTTATTCTTCGGATGAAAGATCACTTGATAAGTTTGAGGGCTATCCTCACAAATACAAGAAAATAGCTGTTGATGTGAAATGCCAGGACAAAATCGTTTCTGGCATGGCATATGTCATGGTCAATTCAAAGGACTACAACACGCCAACAGAGGAATATTATCAGCGAATAGAAAACGGATATATAGAAAATGGCTTACCATTGGAATATCTCGAACAGGCATATGAAAAAGCAGAGGAAATGGTCTGTGAGCGTATAGAACGTGACAACAGCAGTATCTCACTGTTTAATCGTGAATACCTTGACAGCATAAGCAACAATGATGATATAGCAGTAAATGCTTTCAGAATGGGCGCTATGTATCAGCAATATTTCAACGATAATGACCTTGAAGCGTTTGAAATAATGGATATGGTCAAGGAATACAAAACGGCTGACCGCTTTGAGCAGGCACTGAAAGAAATTGAGTTAAGAGAACAGATCGGCAACCTTTATTGTGCCTATGGAAGTAACATGGATCTCGAACAGATGAGATACAGATGTCCTAATTCAAAGGTAATATCAACAAGCTACATTGAGGACTACAGGCTCCAATTTAATCAGCACGCAACTATAGTTAAGGACAAAGGCACAAAGGTCCCCGTTGTTTTGTGGGAGATCGCTCCTCAGGATTGGAGAAACCTCGACAGATATGAGGGATATCCGTCATACTACCGAAAAGAGCTTGTTAATGTAAAGGTCGGCGGCGTAGAGCGAGCCTCATTGGTCTACATAATGAATAAGCCTGATTTCGCTATATCTCCACCAACGCAAGCATATCTCGATGGGATAAAACGAGGCTGTAAACAGCATGGAATCGATACAGGTTATCTTGATAACGCATATGCAGACTCAATACAAAAATCCAGGCAGTTTCAGACAAGATGTAAACGACCTTCTAAAAGCAGGTGATGATAATGAGAATTGAGAACGCTCCGTACGTAAAAGCCGTTATGGGTGGCAATGAATATGCTATACAAAACAGTCCGAAGAATGTTGCAGCTGCTATATACAAAGCAAATGTTACACAACAGAATATAAGTATTTTGACTCCAGATAATGTTACGATAGTATCTACCTTCGGACCGTTTCTTGATCGCTGCACAGATCTTGACTACACAAATAAAAAGCTTATACCAGAATTGACGGCAATGCAGACGCTTCAGCAGCCAGTGCCGCAGGTGAAGCTCTACCGCAATAATGGCATAAACAAAGATAAAGGAATGAACAGATAGGAGGGATAAACCGTGTATAAAAATGAAAAGGCGTCATCACCGCCAGTAAACAACAAGGTCGTTGATTTTTGCTGTGGAAAGATAATAATGCTGTTGTCAGATCACCCAGGTAAGCTTTTTTACCAGGACTCAGACAGCAGCATTTATATTTTAGGCGAACATCTTCCTGACGCAGAGCCGAAGCCTATAGCTCTGCTGTCAGAAGAAGAACAGCAAATGATACTCAGACACTATGAACAGCGAGGGGGTAATCACATATGAACGTCTTTGTACCAGGGACACGCTTTTCTGACGAACAGATACGTGACGCACGAAATATGTCATCCTGCGAAGTCATCTCCTCTGTTACAGGCTTCAGCTTTGAAAAGTGCGGCAGTGAGTGGAAATGTAAAGAACACGACTCACTGAGAGTTTTTAAAGACGGAAAAGGTTGGACGTGGTATAGTCAAAACATAAGCGGAGCTAACTGCATTGACTTTCTCATGAAAAGCGAAGGCTACTCCTGGCAGCAGGCAATAACGTCGCTAACACAAGGAAAGTATACGCAGAGCGACTATGCTTTTCGGAATGACGAACAGCCTCAAAAGCCAAAGGAAATAAAGCTGCCTGAAAGGACAGAAGGCAAATACTCCCGTGTATATGCCTACCTAATGAAAAAGCGCTGCATAGACCTTGAAGTGATAAACTACTGCGTGAAAAACGAGTTGCTCTATGAAGATAAGCGTGGAAATTGTGTGTTTGTCGGAAAAAATGACAATGGTCAGCCTAAATATGCAATGCTCAGAGGAACATATACTCCCGAAAATGGACAGCCATACAAGGGCGAAGCAAGCGGCTCAAACAAAATGTACGGTTTTCGCATGGACGGCACCTGCGAAACACATCTCTTTGTATTTGAAGCTCCTATAGATGCTCTCAGCCATGCAACGCTCAATATGCAGCGTTCAAAGGATATGGGCATAGCTGATTGGAAAAGCAGTTGGAAACGGCACACAAGGCTTGCTCTTGGCGGAACATCTGATGTTGCCCTAAGTACATATCTGACGACTCATCCGAAAATAAAAGAAATATCTTTTTGTCTGGATCGAGACGAGGCAGGGCGAACAGCTTCTGCAAAATATCTTGAGAAATATTCCGTACAAGGGTACAAGGTCAATATCTATGCAGTGCCTGAAAACTGCGGAAAGGACTACAACGAATATCTGTGCAAAGTCACAGAACACAGGAAGAGTGTAAGCCGTCAGATGTCGGCTTCATATAATAAGCAGCGTAAAACACGCTGAAAAGAAAAGGAGTTATCTTATGAAAGTAAAAAAGATCACTAAAAACATCTCGGCAGCTATAACAACTGCGATCCTTGCGGCATTTTGCTCTGTAAATGCCTTTGCAGCCGACAATGACGGCTGGACAAACTTTTTCACATTTGGTGATAACTTTGCTACAAACCTGCAGAAAGGTTTGAAAACAGTTGCAACTATTGCGGTGATCGTACTCGCTATCATGGTCATCTCAGGCGGACGTAACTGGGTGGACAAGCTCAAGTCAACAGGCGGTGGAATACTTGTCGGTATCGCTATCGGCTGCTATGGCGCAGGTATAGTTGCAGGAATGTTTGCATAACACAACAGGACACCAATTCGGTGTTCTGCAATGCTATATGATGAATATGTCATTGCAGAATACCGAAACGAAAGGAGATAATCATGGAGATAAAAACCTCAAAAAAGCACAAGCTTTTGTTTTCAGCATTTACAGTATTTTTGTTTTCGGTTTTCATACCGATAGCCGTCTGTGCTGTAGATGTGGACTACGAAAACCTGCCCCTTGATGTAGTCAAGCATATAAGCAAGGCGACCTACTGGAAAGATATTTTTAGAAGTCTGGGGTTTGCCATACTTAGTTGTATAGCAAAGCTTATAGATTGGTGCGAACAGGCATTCAATCAGGTGCTACACTTTAATGTTATGCACCTCTTTAATCAGATAACAGGAATGTCAGATACAAACAAGCTCGTTTCCGTAATATTCACCATATTCCTGCTGATCGGAGCGGCTGGAGTAATGTTTATGCCCGAAAAAATAAGGGTAAACGATATTCTTAAAAGCATAATTCTTTCAGCGGCACTTATAGTTGCACTTCCAGCCCTGCTTTCAGAGCTTACGAGCATGAAAAGAGCGGGACTTGCTGATATAAACAATATCGAATATAGTGAAGTACAAGGCGACTCAGATTTCACATACACTCTTGGTGATATACTTCTTCAGGAAAATATTATTGATATGACTAAAAGTGCGATCAATAATAAGCTGAGTTATTACAGCGAAACTGATCCATTGCCGAACAGCGTCTATGATCTGAATATTAATCAGCATGGCGGCTCTGGCTGGGACAAAGAGGTAGTTGATATATCCGCAGAGGAGTCATCACAAAGACGATATGAAGATCTGACCTATGATGATATGGCGGAACTCATGGACGTTGGTTATGAATACAGATTTTTTAACCAGGTCATGGATCGTATGTCCCTTAATGAGGAGCTTGACGGTGGAGTTGTGTTCACCTATCAGGCTGTCACTGGTGTAAGCTCAAGCGGACAGCCTATTTATGAGGAAAGGACAACTACCATTGCGTCATATAGAACGAGCATACTTTGGAACATGGCTTATCAGGCAGATGTCAGAGAGGCAGGACTTACCGAAAGCGTGCGGTCAGCACGTGACATTGAGTCAGCATTCAATCTTCTCAGAGATAACATTATTCGAGAACGAAACAGAGTATACAATCAAAGACTAAGCCGTTCAAATCAAAGCAATGTAGACGCATATTATCAGTTTGAAGATATAATGACCCAGCAGGAATATGACGATCTTGACACAACAGACAAGATGATCCAGTCGCTGACAGTAGGACAAGGAGCCGAACATATCTACAGATATAACTACGATTTCTGGTTTTCACTGATATTTCTTTTAACAGTTGCAGTTGCCATTATCCTTGCAACTTTCAAGCTTGGAACAATGTTATTTGATATTATCATAACACAGCTTCTTGCAGGTGCTATCGCCGCAACAGGCGTTACTAATTCAGGCAGAACAAAAATGGTGGTGCAAAATCTTGTATCGTCATATGTTATCTTCATCCTAGTCGCCTTTATGCTTAAGGTGTACATAAAAGCCATACTTATTATCCATAACATGAGCAGTCTTAATTACATAACGCAGCTTATCCTTATAGCTTGTTTTGCAAAAGGCGTAATAGCTTGCCCAGATTTCATTACAAGAATTTTGGGTATTGACGCAGGAAATAAAAACAGTATGGGAACAGTATATGCAATGTCATCAGTTGCAAGAGGATTGGGTATGGCTGGAGCCGCCATTGGCGGATTCACTGGTGGAGCTGCAGGTGCTGCAACAGGAACTATTTCAGGTTTGGCTTCTGGTGCATACTCATCCATAAAGAATGCACAAAATGGCAACCACGGAAAAGCCTACACAGCATTTGCTACTGTAGGAGGAGCGTTAAAAGGCGGACTTACTGGAGTAGCACGTGGATACAGAGCAGGCGGAGCATTCAGTGGAGCAAAAGCTGCAGCTGTTTACCCTAAAGCAGCCGACACGGCTGGAAGTCAGTCAAACAGCAATAATCAGAATAGCAGTGCAGGAAGCACAAGCCCGAACAGCAGTAATTCAAGCTCAGCAACTGCAAATATCAATACAGAAAGCCAAACAGCTTCCGCACCTGAGCAAAGCACTTCTGAAGAACAAAAAACTGCTTCTTCAAATTTGCCAAGCAGTAATGCAGAGTCAGATACACCAACAAGCAATGCCAATACGAACACGGCAGAAGCTCCAAAGGGTCATGCTTTTGATATGGCAAAACCTAACGATAGAAAGGAAAAATAAAATATGGGAACAGTACCTAAGTCAACCAAAGCCGATATAAAATTCTTTTTCGGGCTGTCACTACAGCGCATAGGAATAGCGATAATGGTCGGTTTTGTTTCATTCTCAATATGTCAGGAAACGATCAGCAACGCATGGTTACAGATCATAATGTCACTCATATTCGTTGCAATATCACTTGTTTTGTCGGGAAGATCTCCGTCAAACCCTAGGATCACCTTTGCAAAAGGTCTTATACTTTTTGTATTAAACTTCTTTGAGCCTAAAAAATTATACGGAACTGAAACAGAAGAATACCGCACATACAAGGAAAGAGAGGCTGAACGAAATGCCAAAAAGCAAAAATAAAATAAGCTATTCACAATGCCTTGACTATCTTGCTGATATAAAGGAATACTGTGGCAATGGCATTATAAAGCTTTCCTACCGAAACAAAAAGACAGAGCTTGCCTGCGTTATGCAGATATCAGGCATAGACATTTTTCATTATTCTACTGACGATATCTACGCCGTCTGCAATAACTTTGCAAAAGCTACAAATGCACTTTCACTGCCACACAAATATATATTCTCAGATAAACACCCTGACCTTACGCCTCAGCTTGATTATCTTGAATATAAAAAGAACAGAACAACTGGTTTTCCAAAGGTCTTTATAGAAAAACAGATCCAGACTTTAAAGAACGCAGCCGAACAGCAGCGTGACAGATTAGCATATCTCATAGTATATGCCAAGGAAAATCAAGAAGAAATGCTTGCGAAAGCCTGTCAGAAGTACATCTCACATATGACAGATACATCTGTTAAAATATGCTCAAAGCCTGAGATACTCTACCTTTTCCGCAAGCACCTTTGCTGCTCTGACACACCGTCTTGCAGTGTAAAGTCCATTCATCCACTTGAATATATCAGACACCAAGGATATGCTCAGATCGACAACAACTATGTCACAACGCTTATTGTAAATGACTACCCTGCTACTATAAAAAATCTTGAGATCGCAAGTCTTATACAGCGTCTTGAGGGCATAACAGTAATGCTTGACGTTGATTACAAGAACAAAACGCTGGTACTTAAAGAGCTTAACAACAGTATGAAAGAACTCAAAGGACGATTTACAATAAACAGAACAGATAGTGAAGATCTTGATACACAGACAGAGCTTAATAAGCTTACAGCGATCCGTGAGGCAATAGTAAATGATAACGAACAGATGATGTATATAACAATGCGTATCATTTTGTCCGAGTCTACCCTTGAAAAGCTCAACGACAAATGCACGAACATCTCAAAAATGCTTGAGGACGAGGGTATATCCTGCTTTATCCCATATAACGAAATGGCAGACGAATACATTGATCTTATAAGGCACGACAACATTGCGAACACGCCTTTTCCGCTTCATGATACATATAAAATGCAGTATCCTTTCTACTATCAACAACATCTTGATGACAGATCTTTTATTTTCGGAAAGACGGTAACAGGCGGTCTTGTAAGCATAGATTTCTTTGCCCGTGACTCATACAGACAATCATACGATATGATGTTCATAGGAGTAAAAGGCTCTGGTAAATCAGCTACACTAAAGTCATTAGCCCGTGATTATGCTTCCCTGGGCAACAAGATAATGATACTTGACATAGAATCTGAGTATCGCACACTTGCAGAAATGTTCGGTGGACAGGTGATAAGGCTCAACAAAAATTCAACTCTGAATGTACTTCAGCTGAGAAAAACAATAGACTCTTCAAGAGAAGATGACGCAAGCAACGAAACTAATTATGCGTCAGAGCTTTCACGAATAATCACATTCTTCTATCAGTATGCACCCTCTCTTGGCGAAATGGAAGCCGAGGAGCTTAAAGATGTTATACAAGAAACGTTCGCCAAAAAGGGCATAACACAAAGCACTGATGTATCCACTCTTTTGCCAGAGGACTTCCCTATCTTCTCTGATCTCCTTGCAACTATACGCAGCAAGCTATACAACAGTGATCGCTCATACAAGGCGCTCACGCCAAGAAAGATAGATATTTATGAAACACTTGAAGTCATAGTAAAACAGCTTGCAGAGGGCATTTACTCATCAATGTTTAACGGATATTCTAACGTGAATATCGAAAACTCAAATGTTATAGTCTTTGACGTAAAGGCTCTTTCGGAAATGGACGAGCGTATCTATAATGCTCAGCTTTTCAATATACTAACCCTTATGTGGTCTGAGACTTGTCAGAATGTTGAGTACAATAACAATATAACCAATCCATATGACAGACGTTATGTTGTATCTCTTATAGACGAGGCTCACAGATTTATCAATGCCAAAAATCCGCAGGTCACAGACTTTATTGAAAAGCTTGTCCGCCGAACAAGAAAATATGACGCGTCTCTATGGTTTGCTTCACAGTCTATAAGCGACTACAATCCCACAGGAAACTCTGAGGGAGCAGAGAAAATCAGAGTCATATTCCAGCTCGTACAATACAAATTCATATTCAAACAATCAGCAAATACTGCAGCTTCTCTGCACGAATTTTTCCCTCAGTTTACAGTATCAGAGCTTAATTCAACGGCTGAATTTGAGCCTGGTGAGCTGCTCTTGTCGCTGGGATCAGGACGAAACAAACTTCACTGCAAGCGCTATGTTGATGACGCAACCATGCTTTATATAGGAAACTCACGTGACAGCGAGGAGATAGTACACAGGATTTTTGAAGAACTTTATCACGAATATTCTGACGAAGAATACGGTGAGCTTATAATGCAGCAAAGAGAACACTTCCATAAAGCATTCACAAATGAAGTTTTCGATATGCTTGGGTATAAACCTACAGACAGCGACACGCTATATCAGATAGTATTTATGGCTGTTGACAGGCTCATAAAAGAATACATAGGCAAACGAAAAGGAGCGTGGTAAATGTGACAAATGCTAAGAGTTCAAATATCATATACGGTATCTTTATAGTATTTACCATGATTGTTATTGGCATTATTCTTGCGTTCAATGGCACAAAGGAACGTGAAAGCAGCTCTGTTGACTATGATAATTCTCTTTCGGTGGGTGGCTATGCGGTAAAGATAAACAACTGCATTTACTTTACAGACACCAATGAGATAGTATTCACATTCAAATATAAGGCTATGGTCGGCTCTCCCACAAACAGTATTCCTGAGATATACTCGATAACTTATTCGCTTAAAGACGAACTTAACAGCAAGCTTACATACAAGACGCAGGACAATTCAGACGAAGAACAGCTTGTTACCTGCACCGATTTTGACAAGGATCTTTATTATATCAAGGTCAATTTTATATCAAAAGAGCCTGATTATTACGATCAAGATACCTATGATGACTTTGGTGATGTAGTCAAAGGTGCTTTTCATGAGGGAAAAAAGTATGACAGCTATGTGCAGATAGATGTACAAGATATGCTCAAAATGACTAAAAATGAGTATAAAACATATACAACTCAAGCACCTGTAACTGCCACTGAAGAAAGCTCTGCGGCTGATAAGGTCATAGATCCAAGTGGCACGTTTGTTATTACAACAACTACTACTCCAATGACAACAGAGAGTTCTGAGCCTACAACCACGACAAGCACAGCGTCTAAAAATTCACATGAAAGCACTTCCAAAAAGAAAACCAATGTGGCTGTAAAGAGTAATCAAGATCATGATGAACAGCAGATCGACGAGCCATATGTATACACAACAGAGCCTAGGCGATATGAAGATAATGACCACTATACCGAGCCACAGCAAACTCAAAGACAGACTGAGAGACAAACTCAAAGGCAAACAACAGCTACAACAACTACCGCTTATGTACCCCCTGAGATAAAGGGGCTAAGACTTGAAAGCAGCTATAGCAACAATGATGTTAGGCTTAATGTAGGCGAAAGCACAACGCTTACTGCGGTCATTTCGCCCTCAAATGCTGTGGGAAATATAATCTGGGAGTCCAACCGAACAGATATTGCAGAGGTAGACAGCAGTGGCAGAGTTACCGCAAAAGCAAAAGGAAAAGCAATAATAACGGCAAGAGCTGAGGATAACAGAGCAGTATCCGCAAGCTGTATGATAACTGTAGAATAGAGGTAAATGCAATGAATGAAGAACTGTTTTTTGAATATCCACTAAAAGATGAGCGTGAAAAATACGAAGCTGAAACACTGTCGGGTTGTCCTGAAAATCTGCCGTCGGCAAGAACAAAAGCTTTCATACTGTTGTGTGCAGGCTTCATTATTATCCCCTTGTCTGATATTTTTCCTTCGGAAAAGATATCCACTATAGCAATGTTTGCAGGCGTTATCTTGATCGTAATATCCCTGCTTATAATGAAATCTCTACTCAGTGCAAGACGAACAGGAGTTGAAATTTCTGCATATGAAACATATATTGAGATCACTTCTCTTGATAATATGAACAAATATCCACGAAGAACTCTTATTGTTTCATACAGCGACATTGTTATGTGTGATGTTTCAAATGACGGAAAAAACGTAATGCTGATCTACAAAGCAAATGTCAGCACCGAGGATTGCGTTGATATAAATGGAGAAAAGGCTGCTAACGTTCTCAACGGCACATTCCCTATAAGCGTAAATCCATACACATACGAACACTTTTTCTTTCTCTATACCGCACCAAAGCTTTTCAAAGTCAGAACAAAGGGTTGGAAAACAGTAAAGAAATTCGGCACAGAATATGAATATGCCGCAAAATATTTACAATAAAAATGGAGGTAAAAAACAATGGCTTTCACCAATAAAAACAACAAGATCACAGTAAAAGGCTTTCTTTCAAGCAACATCACAGAAGTACCAAATTCAAGCTATGCGCTTACATTTATGATAAAAGTACCACGTCCTGCTCAGCAGGATAGGCGTATTATTTATGATGAATTTATGGTTTATGTATGTGACAATAAGAATGCAACTAACGCAAGAGCAAATCTTACAACAGGCGTATCAGTAAAAGTAACAGGCGAATTAAGAATATGGCATGACGGCTCTTACCGAATTTGCGCCAATGATATTCAGCCTATATGGTAGGTAAAAGTCAATGGAAATGAAAATAAGAATAACCGACGAACAGCTTGTCAAACAAATGGATGAGGTCATAAAAGAGGAGGGATTTACTTCACGTAATCAGTTTATAACCTATGTCATTTCAATGTATCTCGCCTCAGAAAACAAGTTTTTCCTTCGGGCTTTTCCGCCTGTTATGCGTGAAATATGCAAGGGAAGCATTGACGAACAGAAGAAAAACGCAGAGCATTTACTACAGAAAAATGAGATCCTAATGCAGGATATGCTCAGAACAATGAATGATATACGTGCGATATTCTACTCTGAGATCACCGAAAAAGAAACCAAATAAAATGATAAAAAATATAGAATTTAAGGTGCTTTTCTTTTGTTTTTCGGAAAGAAAGTGAGAAAATGCTGTATGGCATTATACAGAAACGTTATGGCATTATACAGAAATGTTATGGCAACGTACAGAAAGCGTATGGCAAGCTACAGAATTTGTATGGCATTGTACAGAAAAGTTATGGCAACGTACAGAAAGCGTATGGCATTGTACAGAAAAAAGTGCAAAAATACCCCACTTTCAGGACGGATAAAGCTCGGTACTACCGAGCTTTCCAACGGTTGCTGGGGCATACCTTTATGCTCTTGTGTCTTTCACTGGGTCTTGGAGTGGTCTTAGCACCAAAATTGCACAAATATGGAAACAAGAAAGAGGGTAAAAAGAATGAAGAAAACAATAGCTATCACCGAGGAGTGCAACCAGCTTTTGAAAGAGCTAGCTGAGAAAAATGATACCACAGAGTCGAAGATAGTCAAGTGGGCGATCGAGGAGTACGCTGCACGGAACAAGCCCGAACATCCAGATGAGATCGTGGAGATCAGGCGTAGGATCGTCAAGATACAGGAACAGAATTTTCACCTGCTGAATATGCTCAACTCATTCATTGAGAAAATGCAGTTCACAGATGACGAGGGTTACTTCTCAGCAGAAGATCTCCCCTGCCGCTGGATGGAGGAGAGCAAGAACGAATATCATCAGAAGCAGTTGAAGAACAGACTTGAAGCGATCAATAAGAAATAGGGAGATGTCTTATGTCAACACCTGCAGTAGTATTCTCACTGGGTTTCACCTATGATTGGGCAATAGGCGGCTACGACTTTCTGGAATACATGGATCGTCCAGAAGCCTTTGATAAGACCCGTCACCTCAATGACGAATACAAGGACTTCATCGACTATATGTCAAACTCAGAAAAATCAGACGGACTATTCAATGCACAGTCTGACCTGCTAACTGAAAGTGACAAAGAAAAATACCGTCAGCTCGAAACAGTGAGCCGTGACGCAGGCTGCCCTAAGTATTACGGTGTTGTATCCTTTGATAACAACTTTCTCATAGAGAACGGGTTAATGACGAGCGACGGCAAGCTTGATGTCCATGGGATAAAGGAGTTAGGTCGTGAGGGTATCAACGCCATGATATCAACGTCCAATAAGCTCGACAATGACAACGTGTATTGGACAGGAGCGATACATACCAATACTGATAACATTCACATACATTTCTCCATATGCGAATATGAGCGGCGTGAGGACCGCTGTAAGGTATATCGTGACAAGGATTGTATCGAGGTCAAAGCATTCGATAAGCTCAAGTCAAAGATCGTGAACAGAGTCCTTGGCAGTGATTATTCCAGACAACTCACTGAGCTTGAAAGGGAGTCTATCAAACCAGCTCTATCATCAGGATACGGTGGTTGTGCTGAACAGCTTATCAGACTTGCCGACAAGCTGCCCTCCGAGGGTGGCTGGCAATACGGCAGACCAAAGATGAGAGCATATCGTGACGATATAGACAAAACAGTTGACGCAGTTATAGCGTCAGACCAAAAGCTTAGCGGTCTATGGAAGCAGTACAACGATATGCTTGACAGCAGAACAGAATATCTCCGAAAGATCTACGGCGAGGGCGAGCGTCATCTGTACGCTACCTTCAAGCCGAACAGACTTGAAGATTTTCATAAGGAGCTTGGCAATCAGCTTCTCGATGATCTTGCACCCCTTGCCGAACAGCTCCGTGCTTCTGCCCTGCCGCAGGCTCATCCTTCCGAAAATGAAAACAGCGAACAGTTTCTGCCGCCACAGTACGATGAAGATACAGGCATCATAATGGATATGCCAGAATATTCGCAGCCAAACAGCTTTGACGAGAAATATTACAATTCGCTGTATGCCTCTATGGACGCTCATCCGCCCGAAAATGAAGTGTGGTTTGACGAGCCGCCTATCATTGAAGCTAATCTGTATCCATATCCACAGGAGTTTCATCCGTCCGAAAAAGAAACAGAAGTTTCTCTCAGAATTGAATGGACAGACAGATACAAGCAAGCGCTTGATCTCATGTACGGCTCACGAACAGCCGACGGCAAGGAGTTACCAAAAGACCTGCCTGCAGCGCTTGAATTACTTGCCCAGGAAAGCGATAGTGGAAACGTTCTTGCAACTTATGACCTCGGCAAACTCTATCACATAATGTCAGATGAAAATAACGATCACACTTCACTCAGCGAACAGAACTACAAGGCGGCGCTCGACGGGTTTCTGAAGCTGCTGGACAAACAGACATCAGGTTGGCAGCATTCCTACATATGCTACAGGGTCGGTAAGATGTATGACAAGGGACTTGGCACGGTGCAGGACTACAAAGCTGCAAGAGAATACTATGAAAAAGCAGGCGAGAACAGATTTGCATACTTCTCTCTGGGCAATATGTATAAGTTTGGCTCTGGTGTGGAAGTGGATATGACCATGGCAGTCAGCTATTATGAGAAAGCTCTTGCTTGCAAAGGTGATATGCCTTTTGCAAGCTACGCCCTCGGACAAGCGTATGAGCTTGGACAGGGTGTTAAAGCTGATGAACAGAAAGCGGTGCAGCACTACACTCAGGCACTCACTGGATTTACTGCGATATACGAGAAAAGTCACGAGGACAGTATAAGCTATCGACTAGGTACTATGTATCTAAAGGGAAAAGGAACAGATGTTGACCTGGCAAAGGCGGAAAAATACCTCCTGGAGTCTGCTGACAATGGAAACAATCAGGCTCAGTACCAGCTCGGTAAGCTGCGTCTTGCTCAGGATCGAATTGACGAAGCAGAACAGCTTTTTATCAAGTCTGCAGAGAAAGGTAACGTCTATTCAGCTTTTTCTCTCGGACGGATATACATGACCGAAGAAAAGTGGGATGACAGCAAAGCCGAACAGTTCCTGAAACAATACCTTGCAGGGTCTGATGATGAGCTTGGCATTGGAGAATATGCTCTTGGCAAGCTCTATCTCTCTCAGGATCACATTGACGAGGCAGAACAGCTCTTTATCAAGTCTGCAGAGAAAGGCAACGCTTATTCAGCTTTTTCTCTCGGACGGATATACATGACCGAAGAAAAGCGGGATGACAGCAAAGCCGAACAGTTCCTGAAACAATACCTTGCTGGGTCTGATGATGAGCTTGGTATTGGCGAGTATGCTCTTGGCAAGCTCTATCTCTCTCAGGATCGTATTGACGAAGCAGAACAGCTTCTTATTTCATCCTCCGAAAAAGAAAATCTGTATGCCTCATATAAACTTGGAAAGCTGTATCTTACAGATAGAAAGCTTGACTACACAAAAGCTGTGAAATATCTGAAGCCATGTGCTGACAAGGCAGACAATGAATACGCTCAGTACGCACTCGGCTGTATCTATCTGAAAAAGGAGCATTACGATCGCAAGTTAGCAGAAAAATATCTTCTTGAGTCATCAGGTCACAATAACTCGTCGGCTCAACTGAAGCTGGCTCTTATGTACCGAGAAGAACAGAAATACCGCCAGTCAGATTACTGGATGAGGCTTGCTGCACAAAACGGTAACGAATATGCACAGAAAATTCTTGCAGAGCGTCACGAACAGATAAGGATGAAGCTCCATCTTGGCGCAACGGCGAACAGCGTCATGCGGCGTGTCTGCAGTAATATGCAGACAAAGGCTCAGCAGCTTCTTGCCCAAGTGGAGCGTGACGAACAGGAACAGAAATACAAACAGGCTATAAGTCAGACTTATAGCCGATAATACACCCTACCACACGTGGTAGGACAAGGGGGATAAGAAATGAATAATGATGAGCATAAAATACTAAAGACAATAGGACGGATACTGCTTCTTATTATCCTCACAGCGACAATAGCAGGAGTCGTATGTCTGGTATTTAATCTGCTTGATGAGCTGTCCGCTATAAACAAGGCAGCTCAGACCAATCAAGGCAATGTTGGTGAAATGTGGGCAAATTTTTCTATTCGGAAAGAATATTTCTGGACAAAGCCTGAGCAGCTTGAGGTCAGCGATCTTTTTTTCTTATCTTTCGTCATATCTTTGGTTATCTTTGCAAAAATATCACGACAGATAGAAATAAAGAGAGGTTACAAAGACCTCGAAGGCAGCGACAGATGGGCAACAAAGCGAGAGCTTAACAAAAACCTTATAAGAATACCTGAAAAGGAGCTTTACAAAGCCGGAAAAACAGGACCGCTCATAGCCTGCAAATATGGGTATTTCTATGTTGACCCAAAGAACAACCACTCCCTTATAATCGGCACAACTGGCTCTGGTAAAACTCAGTCCCACGTTCTTCAGCAGGCACGAGTATTCGCCTGTGGCAAGGACAAACAGTCCATGATATTCAATGACCCTAAGGGAGAGATATTTTCTTCCACCTACCCTATAATGAAAAAAGAAGGCTATAACGTAGTCATATTAAATCTAAGAGACACGAACAGATCTTCACGGTGGAACCCACTTACATTCATAATCAATGAGTATGTACACTGCGTAAAGAACAACCTTGACCTTTCAAAGGTATCCGAGTATATCGACACAATGGCGTCAACATTAACGAACAATCCTAAATCAGATCCTATATGGCCCTCATCTGCAAAGTCCCTGCTTTCAGCTCTGATACTTTACATGATCGAGCAAGGATATAAGCATGACAAGCTCGATAAGGTCAATATGTATTCTGTTTATCAATTCTTTATTGAATATGGTCAGGAGGTTGAGGAAACAGATCCATTCGGAAACGTAATTACAAAGAACAGACTTGACGAGATATTTAAGAGCCTGCCTGTAGGGTCCCTTGCAAAGGCAGCATATGCAACATCAAATTTTGCCAAGGGCGACATGAGAGCCAGCATATTCGCAACCCTAGCGGACAATATCCGCATATTTGGTCTTGACACGGGTATCGCACAACTGACCTCAGGCAATGACATAGACCTTGACGATCTTATCTCTTGCGGAAAGCCCTTTGCAATATACATGATCATTCCTGATGACCGCCCTACAAGACACGTCATAGCCTCAATGTTTATCAATCAAAGCTATCTCAGTATGGTAGAATATCTCACGAGGAACAGTATGAAAGCGCTGCCACGCCGAGTGAATTATATACTAGACGAGTTCTGCAATCTTGTGACCATACCTGGTATGGATAATAAAATAACTGTATCTCGAAGCAGAAATATAGGCTGGCACTTGTACATACAAGGCTTGAGCCAGCTGGACGCAAAGTATCATGACGACTCCAAGACTATCCGTGAAAACTGTGCCAACTGGGTATACATCTATTCGGGTGATCCTGACACTAACCAGTTCATCAGCAACATTCTCGGAAGCAGAACAGTACAGTATAAGACGTACTCAGGAAAGCTCTCAGAGGAGCTGTCAGAGAACAGAGCATATAAAGGGAAACAGCTTAAAACACCGACGGAGCTTGCCGTTCTTCAAGAGGGTGACACCATCGTTAAGCACCACCGTATGTACCCTATTGAGTCAAATTTCAAGTTCTTCTACAAGCTCAATCTTGGCACTGCAGAGCTTGACGATATAGCTTTTTCTTCGGAAGGAAAAGCTCTCGTCGAGATCCTTATACCGTTTGATATACTTATACCTCAAAAAGCCGTTCAGGAGGATCATCTGTCCGAAAAGAACAATAGTGATGATGGTTTGCACCAGCATCCAGCAACAGCTATCCCGAACAGATTTGTTGACTCACCTGACAGTGTGGTGATATCTCCACAGAAAGCCGCTCTTGAAGCTATCGATGAAGCTACAAACGGCGAATGGAGCAGAGCTATGCAGGAGATTGACATAGATACCCTTGAAAGGCTCCTCAACAGAGCCAAGATAAAAAACAGAAGCACTATAACAGACGAACAGTTTGAAATGCTGAGCAATATGATACTCAGGAAGAAACAGCAAACTGTTTTATCAAACATAACGTAAAGAGGTCAATTATGAAATTCAGCTACTATTACCTGCCGAACAGCCTTGTAGAAAAGAAAATGCTGCCATCAGACTTTGCTGTGGCAGCATTTCTCTATTCTATTGCACAAGCCTACGGAAACAAAAACCTGTACGGCATATACGTTAAGGTGAAGCAGACTACAATAGCAGAAGCCTGCGGCATAAGTGTGGAGTCCGTAGCAAGGGCAACTAAAAGGCTTATTACATCAGGCGTTATCATATCCAGAGAGCGCTGCGTCAAAGCTAACAGACATCTTAGCACATATACATACACTCTTGCAGAGATAGGATCTCGTTTCTTTCGGGTGGACAGAAAGGCAGCTAAACGTCTGACAGCAAAGGAACTCAGGTGCTACTGTGCTTTCTGTAAATGCAAACAGAACAGCAGCAAAATGTTTTTCCACAGCTACTCAGACCTTGCCAAAATGCTCGGTATGAAGCGCAGCGAGCTAATGGCAATAGTGGACAAGCTCATTTCTCTCAAAGTCATACACAAGCGCTATCAGGTCACATCATGCGGTGACTTTGGAGAGAACAGATACTATGTTTTTGAGTTCGTTACTGGGCATATCCGAAAAAAGTGCAAAAAAAGGACCGCTGCCCAAAGCGGTCCTCACAAAACTCATAACCCAGCAACCCCTAGAAAATCACTGAATTTACATAAATTCTACCACCATCTAGGGAATTTGTCAAGGGGTTATGTGAAAAATTGTGAAAAAAATCGAGTGGGACCCCATTTTATGTTTAAGGGTAGGGGCAATTTTGACAGGTCATATCTATGACCCACTTAGTTTTATCTATCCGAAAAAAAAAATTTATGTTAGGAGTATATGTTATGATAAAAGACAAAACTTTATATGACTTACAAAACCTTGTTCGCAAGCTTGTTTCAGACAAGAACAGCATTGATGACGTGAGAAGCTTTCTTTTGCAGCTCATTTTCTGCTTTTACTGTGAGGAAAGTGGAATTTTCCTGGGAAAGCCCTTTACTCAGCTTGTTTTAAGCTCTGAAGCTTCGTCTTTTCCGCCAAGATTTATGCAGCTTATCGCCTCCCTGCCGCCCTTCATGGCTAAACCACAACAACTTTTTCTTTCGGATGATACTCACCACGCTATGAAGAAGCTTTGCCGTATAAGCTGGAACGACGTAAATCCGAGCATAATGGGAGCTGTACATCAGGCTGCACTTAGCCGTTCTGATCAGCGTGCAACAGGGACTCACTACACCTCACTGCGTAACGTTCACCGTGTTATCGACAAGCTGTTGATAGACAAGCTCCTTGACCAATTTTCGGAAACAAAAAGTGCCGAAGAAATCGCTGTGCTTTACGAACAGCTCGGTAAGATCTCTGTATTCGACCCTGCCTGCGGTGGCGGAAATTTTCTTATCGAGTCCTATCTTGGGCTATCCGCAATGCGTCTTATAGCCTCCCGTGGAATATCATCGGTCAAGCCTCTGAGTACCAGAAATTTTCATGGCTTGGAGCTTTCTGAAGAAGCTGCCTGCATATGCCGAACAGCTTTGTTTGCCACGGCAAGACTTGAGGAGAAGCGCTATGCCGAACAGTTTAAAACGCCCCTATCTCCCGTTGACCTCTCCGAATGTGGTGATATACGCTGCATAGACGCTCTAAATTTTGACTGGGATAAAATTTCCGCCGATTATATCGTAGGAAATCCACCATTCATGTTTAACCACAAAGAACAGTCTTTCAGCCAAACACAGCTTTTTGCCGACTCCGCTTCAGCGTCAGTAGACTACTCTGCAGGCTGGATAATTAAAGCCGCACAGTATTGTGCCGCTCATCCACGAACAGAATGTGCGTTCCTAACTACCAATTCTGTTTGTCAAGGCTCGCAGGTACAGTTCATCTGGGAGCCTGTGACTGACAAGTACAAAATGCACATAAATTGGGCATACAAAAGTTTTCGCTGGGTATCAGATATATCAAACTCAAAGATAGACCTGAGCTGTGTTATAACAGCTTTCAGTGCTAAAGATATGCCTGAAAAGCAGCTTATGACAGTATCCGATGACGGTCATGATAGTGCCAGAACAGTTTCACATATCAACGCTTATCTGACAGAATATGACGACATATATCTCTACCCTGAAGGACTTGACGATCGACGCCCGACAATGCTCCTAAGACGGCGAACAGAAACGCCGATCCTTACAAGATACCAAGCCGAACAGCGAACAGAAAGCGGACTTCTTACTTGCAGATTTATAACGGCGCACAATATGCTGGCGACAACAATGCGCCAATATGTTGTGACTGACGGCGGATACTCGAACAGTATTGTCATTCCCCGTCATTCCTCCGAAAAAAGAAAATATGTACCGCTTATCTACTGCAAAGAGCGTGTAATGGTCAATGACAGCGTGTACATAATACCAAACACAGACCTCTTCGTTTTCGGCTTGCTATCATCATCAATGCACAATGCCTGGGTAAGAATGTTTTGCGGACGTCTTGATATGCGTATCAGATACTCAAACATCCTATGCTACAAGAACTTCCCTTTTCCTGAAGATATCACCACTGAACAGAAAGAAAATATCGCTCGGCTTGCTGCAAGGATACTTGAGCTGCGAATGAATTACAAAGACCAGCCACTCGGCAATGTCTATAATGACCTACCGCCTGAGCTGCTGCTTGCCCATATCAATCTGGACAAAGCAGTTGAAAGACTTTATGGCGAACAGCTTTTCTATAATGACGACGGACGGCTCAAAGTTCTGATCAAGCTTTTCAATAAACAGAGAACAGGCAGCCCCTAACAGGATCTGCCTGTATTTTTGCGTCTGCGTATAATGGCTGGATGTCTAACTGGAATTTCTGCACTTGCCGCAACAGCTTTTTCTTTCGGCTCGTACTCGTTTGACTGCGCTTTAGCCAAACGTCTTTCAAGAACAGCCTCAAGCTTTTTGAAATCACAGCAACGGCGTGTGAGGTTGATTGATTTTTCAGGACTTTGAGTAATTAAGCGATAAAGCTTGTTCGCCTTTTTAATTATATTATCAATGTTATCATTACACCAGTCGAGCTGATTATTTAGCAACTCCTTATATTCTCTTTCTTTCGGAGTATCACTACTGCTGGGACGAATGTCTAACTTTTGGATTACATCATTTGAAACTGGAATCATATTATTAAAATTAAGCGCTCCAATCAAACAATTATTTGAATCCAATATTTTAGAAAAATCAAGATCATTTTTCATCTTATTATGCTTAGGCTTAGGCGATGTCATTGGAATACAGTAATTATGCTGTTTCATAATAATTATTATTCCCACAAAAGGTCTATTTTCTTTATGTTGTTGAGGTGACACTGACATAACTCTATTATCGGCATTAGCCAAATCACGAACATATTTGACATCTAATGTATACAGATGTAATCTCCTCTTTTTCATACTTCTCACCCGTTTCTCATTAAAAAGGCTGCGATATAAATACCGCAGCCAAGTTTTTTATAGGTCCCACTCACAGTAGGGTCCACTGCTTTTAAAACTCCCACTCACAGTAGGGTCCACTGCTTTTAAAACTCCCACTTATACGGTAGGGACTACCTCTTTTTACAAAGGTCAAAGACCTCCATATGATAAGCATTGCTTATCTTCACTTATATTATACTCTACTTGCGACAAAATGTCAAGTAAAATTCAACATAAAAAAGCAGCACACCTGTACTGCTTTTGATCCTATTTGCTCGGTAGGGCTCCCGCCTTTTAAAACTCCCATTTATTTTATACGGTAGGGTCCCCGTCTTTGATAGCTCCCATTTATTTTACACGGTAGGACTCCCGTCTTTAATAACTCCCATTTTTGCACGGTCAGGACAACCGCTGCAAGCTCATCAAGCTTACAACACTGATATTATACAACACAAACAACAGAATGTCAATAATGCAATTAGCAATTTAATATAATTAATTAGCGAGATCTACCCACCTTTCTTCGTCTGCGTATGACAGCAGGATGAATTGCAGGCACATCAGCGCTTGCAGCAACTGCTTTTTCTTTAGGCTCAATATTCTGTTTTACTGATATACCAATTTCAGAATGAAAATATTGCAAAGTAGAATATCTATATTTCTTTGAAGAAAAATCATCTAATTCTCCAGCTACATATTTTTTATACCCACTAACATACGCTGAAAATTGTTTTATTATAAAGTAATATTTTCTGTTTAATTCTAGAAATTCTTTTTCATCAATAAAAGCAGACGTTCCAATATATCTATCATCATTTACTACAACAGCTTTTGAATAATCAAGACCAGTAAAACTATGAGTATCTCTTGATGAATTTTTAAAACGATAGCAAGCTTTATGTGATACATTTGTTCTAAATGGAATAGCATATGTATTATTTTCGACTTTTAAAACAAGGACTAAATAAGGACGATTTAATTTATGCTCAATTTCAGGAAAATGTTTGGAGTCATATTTTTCAAAAAAATCCTCTGATAAGTAATTTATCTCATATTTCTTTTTCATGCTATTCCTCTTTCAAACTAATCAAAATCCCCTAGTACGGGTTGTACTAGGGGAAAATCTTCAACTGGGATTTCTTTAAAGTGTTACCCTCGCACCTTATCTTCAATTGGGATTTCTTTAAAGTGTTACCCTCGCACCTTATCTTCAACTATATTATACTCTACTTTTAGTAAAATGTCAAGCCCACCAAAAGAATAGCTCATAGCATTTTCTCAATCGCCTCAGCCGCTTTCTTGTTTTCTTCGGACATCTGATGAGCATACAACCTCAGAGTTATCTCAG
>OLRM01000570.1_pt1 | contig 25916 bp, 15 predicted proteins | sample 1643211 | NCBI WGS metagenome assembly OLRM01 (sample SAMEA3136690, study PRJEB25190) | human gut metagenome | biome: human gut; feature: human-associated habitat; material: faeces | place: Austria | collected 2013
AGTACAACGAGTCGTCAATATTCTGCATACCGGTCAAACGACAGCCATCTAGATAGTAATACCAGGACAAACCGTTCCATTGCCATCCAGATAGTTTTTCTGTCATCGACAGGTCTTGACTTTCGACAACCTGTAGGCTCGAATCTTCCGTTGTTTTGCCGGCACAATCACTGGAGTCTTGAGAGCAACCGCCACCGACAAATGCTCCCGACCCTCCTGTCGAGTCGCGCTCTACGACACCGTTATCCGCCCCCTCTTCCACGGCATAGGCAGTGCAAGAAAATGCGGGGACGGAAACTGAGAGCAAGGCGGAAAATAGCATCAAGCCAATTACTCGCCAACAAATTCGATGTTCAATCCAGACATTCATTCCAGGCCCCCAACCGATATCGACCGGCTTGCAGCAAATCAATTAAATAAACGGACGGGCTGCGCCGATCACATTTCCCCTTGCGCTAATGGAATGAATTCCGACGCCCTGATGAGGCCAAGAGTCAATCATCATACCGCCGCCAAGTGCAATTGCGATATGCCCGCGATAATAAATCACATCGCCACGCTGAATTGAGTTCGTACTCACGGGCATAAAGATATTACTTCGATACCAATTCATGGAATTGTAGGTTTGGCTTGGATCCCAGCGATGGTTATAAGGGTTGTAAACACCCATATCCATGCCAGTAGCATAAAGGCACTGCAAGACAAAACCAGAGCAATCAACAGCTCCACCGGGAGCGGTAGACCAAGGCTCAATATATTGCGTACCAATATACTCATAGGCGCGCTGGATAAAGGCGTTCACGCAATCTTCCCGCGTTGCCTCGACAGAGATGCGAGAAGGGGTCACATAGGTAAAGTATCCGGTGCAATAGCTAGGCAGCTGAACAGTCCAAGAACTGACCTGAGGATACTGGGATGGATTTTGCCAGCCAACTTTGTCGCACTGGCCATCGCTCCAGAAAACTCGACGAACGCCATCGATGGTCCTTGCGCCCGTTGCCATAGCGCCGCTGCCGTCTAACCAATACCACTTACCCGAATCTTTAAGCCAGCCAACATGCATGCTTCCATTGGACTCAAGGTAATACCATGTTCCATTCAAGCATTTCCAACCAGTTGCCATTTTTCCGTCAGCGTTTAGGTAATACCATGCACCGCCAGTAAAAACCCATCCGGTCTTCATCACGCCAGAATCGGCATCAAGCCAATACCAATCGCCGTCAATCTGCAGCCATCCAAGATGAATGGCACCCGTTCCGGGCTCAGCGTAAAACCTAAGATTTGCGACATTAACCCAGCCGGACGCAATCTGCCAACCATCAGCTCCAGCGGTTTTTAGGATAGTGCCGTTTTCGCGAATCACATCCTTGCAAAGATATCCATTATCATTAGCGTATCTTTGAACGCCGTCATTAACGGTAACCCAGCTTGAAACCACAAGCCTACCGCTCTGGTTTGCAAAACAATCGTTGCCGCCCACCTCAAATAAGCCCGTTTTCATGAGATGGCTAACAGGGTCCAGGTAATACCAGCTCGTGCCCTCTTTATACCAGCCAGAAATAAGTGCACCAGATTGGGAGGCGAAATACCAGCCGTCCTCGACCTGAGCCCAACCAACAGCCATAGCCCCGTTAGGCTTTAAATAATAAGCTGCATTGCCAAGGTCTAAATACCCAACGGACATCTTACCATCGGAGGCTGGGTCGAGATAATACCAAGCGCCGTTAACGAGTTTCCAGCCAGTGGCCGCGATACCGTTAGAGCAGTAATACCAATCTGCTCCGTCTTTGTACCATCCATTTGCGAGGCCATAGTCACCAAAAATGTAGGTTCTTCCATCAATCTTTTGACGACCCTTAAACATGATGAACGTCTGTGGGTCAAAATAATAGCGAGCCCCACCTATCGTTTGCCATGACGAAGCAAGGGCACCCGATGAATAAGCCCAGTACCAATTCCCGTCAACGAGAATCCAGCCGGTTTTCATAGCACCAGTGGCATCTAAATAGTATTTCCCGCTCCCGAGGTCGACAAAACCAACCTGCATTATATGGGTGGCAGGATCCAGGTAATACCATGTGCCGTCTTGATAAAACCAATCAGCAGCTAAATCGCCTCCAGCATTGGCATAAAACCAATTTCCATCTGAGTTACGTAGCCAGCAGTTCTGATATAGCGCGCCAAAAGGCGTTGCGGCATTGCCGTCATTCGCATAAAACGAAGCAGTCGATCCGCCAGCATCGGTCACATTGAAATAACCTGTCTGCATTGCACCATCATTGGCCGGATCAAGCCAATACCAATAGCCCCCGCTTTGCAGCCAGCCAGTTTGGTGTTTACCGTTTTTTCCGTAATACCAAACTCCAGACGACTCGTCTCGTTGCCAGCCATCTTTTATGACGGAAGAATTATCAGGTTGCAAATCATCGGAAACCACAGAAGAAAAATCCACTTTTAACTCAATACTCTGAGCCTCAACGGAATCCTGTGCAAACGCGACATTCGCACTCAGGGGCAAGCAGCAAGCAGTGATTAATGACGCAGCAGCACAAACAAGCGTGGCCTTCTTTTCGAATCGATACATAAGCGACCCTCCCAGATATCCTATTTAGTTATTTTAATCCACCTTTCGAGATTGATTTTCGCTACTTTCTGTTCAGTCTATGTAGCTAAATACAATTGATTGAACATATCGTTCAATCATTCTATTCTTTTCCTAAGCAATGAACATCTTAATTGGAGGCCTGCAGTGGAACTGACCAAGCGTAACTTTACAGTTCTGTACGAATACCTAAAGAACCCATATGCCAGCCAGCGAGAAGTTGCCGAGCGCACCGGCCTTTCACTTGGATCAGTAAACGCAGCGAATAAAGAGCTCACGAATGAGGGGCTTCTCGAATCGGACAGCCTAACCGACGGCGGTTACGAAGCGCTTCATCCCTATAAGGTTGAAAACGCAGTGATATTGGCTGCGGGGCTTTCGAGCCGCTTTGCTCCCATTTCGTATGAAAAGCCCAAAGGCCTTTTAAAAGTACGTGGTGAGATCCTCATTGAGCGACAGATTAGGCAGCTGCAAGACGCAGGTATCAGCAATATCACCGTCGTTGTCGGCTATAAAAAAGAATATTTCTTCTATCTCGAAAGCAAGTTCGGCGTCTCGATTGTCGTCAACAACGAATATGCATCCAAAAATAACCACGCATCGCTTATGTGCGTAAAAGAGCGGCTTGGCAACACCTATATTTGCTCAAGCGATGATTACCTTCTAAACAATCCGTTCGAAGCATACGTTTGGAAAGCATTTTATTCTGCTCAATATGCTGAAGGCGCCACCAAAGAATGGTGCATTCAAACCGGAGCAATGGACAGAATTACCAATGTTACGATTGGCGGTTCCGATGCTTGGTATATGCTCGGACATGTCTACTTTGATAAAGCCTTCTCGCTTGCATTTAAGCAGATTCTCGAAACGGAATATAACAAGCCCGAAACAACGGACAAGCTTTGGGAAGATCTATATATCGAGCACATCAAGGAGCTCGATATGGTTATCAAGAAGTATCCTGAGGGCGAGATCAACGAATTCGATTCTCTTGATGAGCTGCGTGCCTTTGATCCGCATTTTATCGAAAACGTTGACTCCGATATTTTCGATAACATCGAGCAAGTGCTCGGCTGCTCCAAATCAGAGATTCACGACGTTTATCCCCTTAAACAAGGTCTTACGAATCTATCGTGCCACTTTAGAACCAATGACGGAGAGTACGTTTACCGCCATCCGGGAGTCGGGACCGAACTGCTTATTAACAGAAATGGAGAAGTAGCCGCACTTAAAAAGGCCAAGGAACTCGGCCTTGACGACACGTTCATTCATGAGGACCCAAAGCGTGGTTGGAAAATTTCGAAGTTTGTACCCAACGCAAAGCAGCCTGACCCGCATGATCCTGCCCAAATGAATCGAATGATGCAGATGTGTCGTTCGCTTCACGAGAGTGGTGCAAATGTTGAAACCGAATTTGACTTCTACCTCGAAGCGAAGCGCTACGAATCACTTCTTCTGGAAAAAGGTCCCATCGACATTCCAGGCTACAGGGAAATGGCCGCCGAAATCGATGAATTGGAGCACTTTGTTCAGGCCGACAATGCGCCAAAATGCCTTTGCCACAATGACTTCTTCTACCTCAATTTTCTTATCGATGAAAACGACAAGTACTATCTCATTGACTGGGAATATGCTGGCATGAGCGATTACGCGAACGATTTTGGAACTTGCAGTGTCTGCTGCGAGCTTTCCGAAGACGAAGTCGACCGCGCGCTTGATGCATATTTTGGGCGCAAGGCAACAAACAACGAAGTTGCGCATAACTATGCGCACATTGCCCTTGCTGGATGGTGCTGGTACCTCTGGGCTCTTCTGAAAGAAGCCGAAGGCGATTTCGTGGGCGAATGGCTCTATATCTACTTCAATTACGGTGCCAAATATCTTAAAAAGGCACTGGAGATCTATCGAAAAGGTGAGTAACGATGCAATTCGGCTTTTTTAGCGGTCTTCTTTGGGGCCTTGATACAGTAATACTTGGAATCGGTTTGGCGCTCGCGCCCTATATTGGATCGGCGGAAGCGCTTGCATGTGCCTCCATTGCGGGATCTTTTCTCCATGATGCCTTCTGTGCGATCTGGCTCTTTGGGTACATGGGAGTTCGAGGCAGATTAAAAGACACGCTCGCTGCACTTAAAACTCGTTCGGGCAAGGTCGTCATCGCCGGCGCTCTGCTCGGTGGGCCTATCGGGATGACCGGCTACGTATTGGCAATTAATAACATCGGAGCTGCCTATACGGCAATCATCTCCGCCTTCTATCCCGCGGTCGGAGCATTCCTTTCTTTCGTGCTGCTGAAAGAGAAAATGGGCAAAGGACAGATTCTTTCCCTTCTCGTTGCTCTTTGCGGCGTAATGACGATGGGCTATCTATCGGCCGGGTCGAGCGAGATTGCAAATGCCCCTCTCGGCTTACTCGGCGCGGTGCTTGCCGTTATCGGATGGGGATCCGAAGCGGTGCTGTGCGCATGGGGAATGAAAGATCGTGCCGTTGATGACGAAACGGCTTTGCAAATCCGCGAAACTACAAGTGCGCTTGTTTATGGAGTGCTCGTACTCCCCCTCTTCGGAGCATGGCATTTCACGCTGGGTGCTATCCCGAGCATGCCCACATTGATTATTGCACTCGCCGGACTCGCGGGAACTGCATCCTATCTGTTCTATTACAAGGGCATTGCGGCAATCGGAGCAGCGCGTGCGATGGCTCTGAATATCTCCTATTCGGCATGGTCGGTGGTCTTTGGCCTGATCTTGCTTGGAACAATTCCCGACGTGGCATCCGTAATCTGCTGCATTGTAATTGTATGCGGAACAGTTTTGGCAGCCAGTAACTGGGACGAACTATTTGGACGTAATAAGACGGCTTAGCTTGATTAACAATGTAGTAAAAGGGGAGAGCTCGTCGAGCTCTCCCCTTTTAGCATCATGGCTATTCAATTACCACGGCCTGGCTATCCATCTGTTGCCATGTGCCGAAGAACACCTGGGCATTTCGCGTAACATTGCCGTTAATCGAATCCGAAAGATAAACAATTCCCTGCTCGTCATCATAGCCTTTAAGGACTACGGCATGATTACCGCCCCACAGGCCATAAGAATGCCCATTATACCAACGTGCAGCATAACGGCCTCCTGGCCAACTTCCCCACTCGGTATTCCACATCTCAACAGGTTGACCACAGGTCAGTCTGTTCAGAATGGAAGAAATTGACGAGAAAGAGACGTCTTTTGCCTGCTTGCCACTTCCAGCAGCACGCAGAAAGTTATTGCCAGCAATAGTAATCGCAGGGGCGACGCATCCCATGAGACCCCCGCTGCTACGCCTTGGGTTGCCATCAAAGGCGGTAACAAAGTTGCCGTTGCTTCCCTTGGGCAAGTAATAATCCGCAATAATCGTCTTACCTAAACCGAAACCATAGTAGTTAAGCAAGTTTGTAAGGGCAACCGACTCACAGCCAGTAGGAAGTTCCGGGTACTGCGAATAGCACGGGACATCGACCCAAGCGCCAACCATTGCGCCGGATGAACTGAACTTGTAGTCGGTAGAGCCGATCCAATACCAACCGTTGCTCAACATTACTCCCCCACGTGCGGCATCAAGGTAATACCATGTGCCCCCAAGGGAAAGCCATCCCGTTTTCATTGTGCCAGAAGCGGATTCTAGCCAGTACCAGTTACCGCCATCGTTAAGCCAGCCAGTCGCCATTCGACCATCCGAGTTGAAGTAATACCAAGACCCAGCTATTTGCTGCCATCCAGTCAGAATTACCCCATTAGCAGAACAATAATATCGAGAACCCTGAGTCTCAATCCAGCCCGTTCTAACATTCCCGCCATCGTCAATCAGCTGGATTCCTGAATCGGTCATGATGCCCTTAAGGTCAATTGCACCGCTGGATGAAGAATGATACATACAGAACCCATCACCGTTTGACCAGCAATTAGCCATCATCTTGCCGGAACTATTAAATATGTATTCACATGATCCAATAGTTTGAAAGCCCGTTGCCATGGCGCGCGTCGAGGGGTCGAGCCAGTACCACGCACCGTTTAGGCTGAGCCAGCCGGAGGCCAGCGCGCCGGAGCCAGTCGCGTAGTACCAGGTGCCGCCGTCGAGGACCCAGCCGGTCGCCATGGCGCCGGAGGCGTCGAACCAGTACGCGGAGCCGTTGCACTCGTGGAGCCCGGTGGCCATGGCGTGTGTCGCGGGGTCAAGCCAGTACCAGGCGCCGCCGGTGTAAAGCCAGCCGGTCGAGGCGATACCGTCAGCGAACCAGTACCAGGAGCCGTCGACGAGGCCCCAGCCGTTAAGGGGACCGCAGCTGCCGAAGTAGCGGCGGACGCCCTGCGCATCAGTCTGGTAACCCGTCAGCATGGCCCCCGTCCGGGCGTCGAAGCAGTAGGGAACGCCGCCGACGGAAACGGGGCCGCGCGCCAGCGCGCCGGATCCCGTCGCGTAGTACCAGGTGCCGCCGTCGAGGACCCATCCGGTCGCCATCGCGCCGGAGGCGTCGAACCAGTACATGGAGCCGTTGCACTCGTGGAGCCCGGTGGCCATTGCACCGCCCGCGTCGGGGTCGAGCCAGTACCAGGCTCCGCCCTGGCGCAACCATCCGGTATACGCTTTGCCGTCAGAGGTTGCGTAATGCCAAGTGCCCTCTTTTAACTGCCAGTAATAAAGAGAGACATCAACATACGCGTAATTCATATCAACGTTTCCGCTAATACCAGAAACTTTTCCGCGGCTTGTATACTGCCAAAAGCTGTAACTGCCGGTATAGTGACATTGGGAGTTGTATTGAGCAATCCAATGATCCCAAGAACCGCTCTTAAATACAGGGTCGGTCAATATATTGTTAAACCAATTTAGGTTTGCATAAATGCCTGGCTTATATCCAGCACTTGAAATCTTATTACAGAATGTCTGAGCTCTAGATGCAATTCCGGATTGACGACCATCTGCGATAATTGTCTTGTCCTCAAGATCGTAATACACCGGTAGCCTAGGATTGTGCCCCGATAGGCAGTCAATCACCATGGACGCCTCATCGGCTGCCTGTTGATTATCAAAAGCATATGAATAGACATAGACGCCGTAGGGAATTCCGAGTCGCTCGCACTCAGAAATATTACGATTAAATTGATAGTCAACTCGACCGCCGAAAGACGGAGCGCCAAACCCAACGCGCAGAATAGCGAAATCGATGCCAGAAGCTTTAACTGCGTCCCAATCAATACGCCCTTGGTGCTCGCTGACGTCAATGCCCTGAGCTGTAACCCCATCGGGAAGAGCCTCCATAGACAATAAAGCTATTCCGTCTTCTTCGGAAGAAGCATCATCTGAAACTAATTGTCCACCCTCATAACGCCAAGAATTCTCAACCAGAGTCTGAGCAGCCTCTGCATCCGCAGGGCATACAAACATAGAAACGGGCGCAAGGAGCATCAGCACCAACAATGCCGAAAACAACTTAAGATGTTTGTTCATGTAAACCTCGTCATTCGCTCTTGATTGCGTCTAGCTTACAGCATAGCTATGAAAGATTCCAGAACATCCAACTGGACAAGATGCCATCTAGGACGACAAATAACTGCACGCAATACCACAATGTAAACAAGAACTTCCCAGCAGGGTGAAACCAAGGACTCCTAGTCCCTACTCTTAGCCCCAAAGAATGCCGACATCAGTTAGCTTTCAAACCAGATGTCAAAAAGGTAGGGGACCCAGAGAGTCCCCTACAACGCGGAATTCTAACGAATCAAGATTACTTTCGATGGGCCCAAAGCAGTCAAACCGGAGATGCGATTTCCATAACCATCACTATGCCAGAACAAATTTTCGCTCGGCGAATTGCCCCAGAAAAAGCCAATGTGGCTATCGTCCGCATATGGGCTGTAAGGATTGAAGAACACAATGTCCCCCTTACGAGCCAAACCACTGCGTAACAACTCATCAATAGAGTTGAAATAAGTCACGTTCGTGCACGTATCGATAGCGTAGCCGTACCAACGATAAGCGTTTACGCAGCCGCCCCTTCCGGGACCTCCACTCCAAGGGGAATGGCTCTGCTCGGCGGCAATGGGAGCTAAATTCCCGCCCGCCTTCATATATGCAAGCGATACAAATCCACCACAATTCATGCCCGTATAACCGTCCCAACGCGGATCACCCTTTGGGTACATGCACGTTTCCTGGCTGAGATGCGTGTCGTAGCGTGTTCCACGGTAATAGCCGTCGTTTTCGTGGCTCATAAGCCAATTGACCAGGCTGGACCTATTGACCCCCAAAACAGAACCAGACGTATTCAACCATGCACCACTTGCATTGAAGTAATAGTCAACGCCATCGATTTTCAGCCACCCGTTAGCAAACATGGCGCCCGAAGGCTGGAGCCAGTACCACGTACCGCCGTCATTAAGCCATCCAGTTTTCATCTTGAATGTGGAAGGGTCCATCCAATACCACGCACCGTTGACATATTGCCAACCAGACTTAAGGACACCATTGGAAGATGCGTAGTACCAAGTATTGCCACTTTCGTCAGAAGCGTCTTTCGACATAATCCAACCAGACGCCACGTTAACGACACCATTCGCATCCGCATAGAAAACCGCATCTCCAATATGAATCACACCTGGCAATGAAGACGAGTCGGTACGATCAGCGACTACAGGAGATCCATCAGATGAAGTAGGCAACGGCTCGCTCAGTGCTCCAGACGAATTCGCCCATGCTATACCATCGTTCAAGTTGATCCAGCACGAAGATGCCATTGCACCGGAATCATAAGAAAAATAGCGTTTGCTTCCTACCGCAAATTCACCAGTACGCATTGCGCCGGATACATCATCAAGGTAATACCAGGCGCTTCCGGACTTTATCCATCGCCCTCGTTGAATAGCTCCGTTTGATGCGGCGTAATACCAAGTACCATCAGCAAGTGCCCAGCCTGTTGCCATAGCGCCTGAGCTTGTGAGGAAATAGGTGGACGAGCCCACTTGCGCAAAGCCGGTGAGCATAATGTGGCTTCCTGGGTCCAGGTAATACCAGGAATTCCCCAGAAGTAACCAGCCTCCATGCAGCAAGCCGTTGGAGTCAGCGTAATACCAATTGTTGTCAACAAGTGCCCACTGTGAGGAAATCATAGCCCCTGAACCGTTAAAGATATAAGGGGTGCCGTTGCATTCATTCAACCCGGTGGCCATAGAACCGTCCGCAGGATCAAGCCAATACCAACGGCCCCCATCCGAGAGCCAGCCCTTTACCAGGGCGCCAGAGCCGGAGAAATAACGCCAAGCAGTAGTGGAGCCCGTAGAATCTAGGTACCAGCCGACACGCATTGCACCCGAAGAGGAGAAGGCATACGTCGCACCCCCGACTTGAACCAACCCATCCTGAGCCATTCGACCTTCGTCGTCGAACCAGTACCAGCTACCGTTTATATGTCTCCAAGAAGAAACAACGATTGTTCCGTCGGACAAGCCCCAACGCCAAAAACCAGCCCCTTCTTCGGGTGATATCCACCCCTGATGCCAAATAATTTGATTCGAAACCTCAGAAGGGGTCTCATTATCCACCTGAGAGTTCTGCTCGACAACGAAGGTCGATTCCCGCTGGGCATCAACGCCTGACTCGACAGAAGCAATAGCAACGTTAGATGCGGGACCTTCGTCAGTGTTATTCGAATCAAGGGCGTATAACATCGAGGGCGAACCCAAAAGGAGCCCAAAAGAAATGAGGCCCGAAAAAGCCAGCACTCCGAATGACCATTTCTTCATAGCAGCACAGTATCCAATCACGCAGCGGCCCCGTCGCTTCAGGGCAACGGGGCCTCAATCAAAACTAGCTCAGTAATGTGCTAGCCAATTTGCTGGCAGTTTTTGCACTCTCGTGAAGCGCCACGCCTCTGGGCCTCCTGAATAGAGATCTGCGAATAGCCCTTTGCGTCCTTGCCAACGGTACGGCACTTATGCGTATGGTAAACATCGCTACCGTTCTTATACCAAACTAAACCGTAGCCCGGAATCCACTTGCCGTCCTCGCCGACATAGTAGGAGCCAACCCAGGCATTCGTAGCCATGGCACCGGAAGACTGGAGGTAGTAGTCGCCGACCCAGGCGTCGTGAGCCATAGCGCCGGAACCGCTAAAGTAGTACCAGGCGCCGCCGACCTGACGCCAGCCGGTGGCCATCGCGCCGGAATCGTCGAACCAGTACCAAACTCCACCAACGTTAGCCCAAGAGTTAGAGGCCATAGCGCCCGAACCTCCGAGCCAATACCACGTGCCGCCATTGCTGAGCCAGCCGGTTGCCATGGCGCCCGAACCGCTCGCATAGTACCAAGAGCCGCCTGCCAAGAACCAGCCAGTGGCCATTGCACCGGAGTCGCCGAACCAGTACCAGGAGCCGCCGAGGCTGCGCCAGCTGTTAGCGACCATGGCGCCCGAGCCGTCGAGGTAGAACCACGTACCGCCGATGTTGAGCCAGCCAGTGACCATCGCACCGGAGGCATTAGTGTAGTACCAGGTACCCGAATCGTTGATCCAGCCAGTCAGCATGACCCCAGATTCGTTGAAATAGTACCAAGCCCCGCCGAGATTATGCCAACCGGTCAATAGCTCACCGTCGGAGGTCGCATAGGACCACTTTCCGTAGATGGAGTCGTAGAACCAGCCACTATGCTGCATGCGGCCATCGGCGTTGGCACCAGGGGTGTTCAGGAAGTAGTTCTTGCCGTCAATCTGAACTCGGCCGTATGCCATATCATGGTTTTCGGGATAGAAGTAATACTTGTCCCCACCGATAGACTGCCAGCCCGACACCGCGGTCCCGTCAGCGCCAAAATAGTACCAGACAGCTTCGTATTCGTTATGCCACTGGTTCGTGACCATGGCGCCAGTTTCGGGATCGAAATAGCGAAGGTTGCCGTCCTCGCACCGAACGAGTCCAGTCTTCGGACGACCGTCGGAACACCATTCCGTAATCGGTCCACCGCCTCCGCCACCGCCAGCAATATCAGCAAATGAGGGCGCCGGGGCAACCGTCATGCAGGCAGCGGCAAATGCAACAACTCCCAGCACTGTTAGTCCGTGCCATCTTTCTCGAAGGCTTTTCATACGACATCCTTTCTCCGAGATTTAAGGCTCTCTTAAGTTATTTTTAAACTATCAATTCAGTATTTCAACGGGAAATCGATAAAGGTGTCTTTGTGACTGCAATTTAAATATGAGTCGCCACACCTCAACCGTTACGCTAAATAGCTTCTAAGGCAAACTTAGCGCATGAACGAACTGATTAAACGAGTGAACTGATTAATAAAGCAACAAAATACAAACCTTGGTCATCAATCACATCTACCGCGGGCCGATAACGCCCGCCTAATGTGCTGCGATATAATCAATCTCACTAAATGCCAAATCAGCAAGCCGAAGGAGCTAACGTGCTAACAATTCACTATGGTGATATGGAAAACGTTATCTACAACACGTCGGTTTACTTCGATAACGTCTATTCGCCCCAGTGGTTTCAAGACTCCTTTGCCCAAAGGGTCATTAAATCCATCGATAAAGGCACCGTGGTAGGCCCCAATGCAATCGATACCAAGATTCTAGGCGTCATTCCTCCCGAGAAACTATCCAGCGGCACCAAAACACTACTGCTTATGTACTTTATGCCGCAGAATATATATAACGCCTCAAATTGCGGTGATAATTGCGCCTACTGGATTCTGAGGATCGCCGCGCAAAAGGATCTAACAATCAATCTCTACCATTTAATGGATTTCGGAAACGGCAAATTCACGGCTGCCATTGCGAACACAGGCGATGTCGTTCACACGATGTTTGACCTTGTCCCCATAGCTGGAAAATGCCTAAGGGAGAACTCCTGATGCGCGGATCATACAAGGTAACTATTCAAAATAACCGGGTTCAGTTTAAACTGACCATCAATCGAAATCTGACCATCATCCAAGGCAACAGTGCTACAGGCAAGACAACTTTGCTTGAAATGGTGGCAGCTCACGAAGATCTTGGGGCACAAAGCGGCGTAACAGTAAGTTGCAAAGTGCCCTGTAAAACAATATCTGGAAAATATTGGCGCAGAGATCTCCAAGAAATTTCCAGCAGTATTGTTTTTATTGATGAGGGCAATACTTTTGTTCGATCAAGAGAATTTGCCCATGAAGCAAAACGTAGCTCAAACTACTACGTAATCGTCGCCAGAGAGTCACTGCGCCAACTGCCCTATAGCGTTGATGAAATCTACGGTCTTAAGAACACCAACCGAACCACAACGAAGTATCCCGTTTACTCTCGTGTCTACACCTCTACATATCGTATTTACGGTGATACTGATTTTAGAGGCGAGAGGCCCGAGCTTGTCATCGTCGAGGACACAAATTCGGGCTACGAATTCTTCAGTTTGCTATGCAAAAAGAGCAGCATTAAGTGCATCAGCGCGGGAGGAAAATCAAACATTTGCAACTGCATTATGGACGCACCGGAAAACGACATCCTCGTGATTGCCGACGGCGCCGCCTTTGGACCAGAAATTGCGGAAGCAGCTGCTCTATTGCGCCGAAAGAACATCAAGCTATTCCTACCGGAATCGTTTGAATGGCTCGTGTTGAAGTCGGGATTATTCAACAGCAAACACATTAAGGACATGCTGCTTAACCCCGCTGAACATATCGAAAGCTCAAAGTTCTTTAGCTGGGAGAAGTTCTTTACTGCAGAACTCATCGAATGCTCACGAGACACACGTTTTCGATATGACAAGAGCTGCTTGAACGAGGAGTACTTGAACCCCACCGCTCTTGCGGCTCTTGAAGATACTTTGCCGGAACTTGGCATTACTTCGCACTAAAACGAGAAGTACTCACTGTCGGAGGATAGGTTTGGTCCGAGCCACGGGTCGCCATCGAGGAAGAACTCCGGCCAGCGCTGCATGAACAGTGCCTGCTCTCGCTTCCAGCGGCGCAGTTTTTCCTCGTTGGCCTCTTCCCTGCCGCGCGAGGTGAACTCGTAGTGATACAGCTCGGCATAGGGCGTATAGATGATGCGGTAGCCCGCCTCCCACACGCGCAGGCAAAAGTCCGCGTCGTTAAAACCAACGGCGAATTCCTCGTTGTAGCCGCCGACGCGCTCAAATACGTCGCGTCGGACCATCTGGCAGGCGCCCGTTACGGCACTGAAGTTACCGGGGCGCACAGCGCGGGCAAGATAGCCCTCGCGCTTTGCCGAGAAGTCCTGGTTGGCATGGGCAAGTGCGCCACGCACGCCAACCAAGATGCCGGCATGTTGCACCAGATGATCGGCAAAGTAGAGTTTGGCACCCACCACGCCCGCATCGGGACGCTGCAGATACCCCATCATCTCTTCGATAAAGTCCGGACTTATGACCTCGGTATCGTTGTTGAGCAGCAGCAGATAGTCGCCCCTGGCATGCTCCACACCAAAGTTAATGATCTTGGAGTAATTGAACTCACCCGGCCAGTACACAATGCGCGCGATGCCCTTACCTTCGGATGCAGCAGTCACGCGCTCTGGCAGGGTTTCGTAATACGCAAACGTCTCCGGGGCTTTGCTGTTGTTCTCCACCAAGACGATCTCGTAATTGACATACGTTGCCTTCTGAGCGATCGACATCACGCAGGCATCGAGCGTCTCAACGTGATCCTTGGTGGGAATCACAATGCTCACCAACGGCGCAGGCTTTGGCAGCGCATAGCGCATGCGGTAGACAAACGGCGTCTCGGTCTCCTCGACCGTTCCGCAAATGCCCAGCGCGTTAAAGTGGCGCTGAAGCGCAAGGCGCCCGGCTTCAATAGCATACGGCTTACTATCGGCAGAACCGTCGGCGGTCGATCCCGGATGCACGCGCCAGTGATACAGCACATGCGCAACGTGCTCAAAGCGCACGCCGGCTGCAAGGCAGCGAAGCGTCAAGTCGTAGTCCTGGGCGCCCGCAACGTCTTCTGGGGACATACCAATGTGATCGATGAGCGCCTTCTCCACCATCAGGAAATGCGTCACGCAGTTATGGCTATAGAGCAGGTCGACGTTGAGTACGGTCTTAAAGACCGGCTGGCCCCACTCCCCCGTTTTCTGGAACATGTCCTCATCGCAGAACAGGACCTGGGGACGCTCGCCCTCGGCCGCCTTATTCAGTGCGGAAACATACTGGAATAACGCGTCCGGTTCCAGAATGTCGTCATGGTCCAAGAACGCGACGTAGTCGCCCATCGCTTGCTCAATACCTGCGTTGGTGTTGACCACAATGCCGCCGTTGCCGGGCAGCCCAATGCGACGAACGCGCTCGTCGTTGGCACTTGCCGCAAGATTGGCCACCGCATCCCATTCGGGCGAGGCGTCCATGAACAGCAATTCCCAGTCGTCATAGCTCTGGGCTATCACCGAGTCCAGCAGCTCGCGCAGGTAAACCCGATCAGTCTTGTAACACGGCACCACAATGCTCACGAGCGGCCTATAGGCAAAGGCCGCCGAAGCGACACGCTGGCACGCCAAATCGCCCGGCTTTGCGCGATGTTGCTCAAACCAACGTCGATAAGCTGCGTCATCAGCGCGTGCATCCTTCATGCGGTTCCAGCTGTCGTCGACCATGCCGTTGTACAGGCGACCATCCATGGCGCAAAACCCGCTCTGGATCTGCTCTGTGGAATCGCTCACAATCGCGACAAAATCTCGTATATCTTGAGGCATCTCAACGCTCAGATACGTTTTATTGACACGGCATCCATTCTGCTGCGGCACATCGACCTGCGATTCAAACACATGCACGGTAGCATCGATGGCATTCATATGCGTATCGAAGATCTGAAGCTCAGGCGCGCACTGGGAGTCTCCCGCCCAGGCAACATCATAGCGCCACACCGCGCCGGCGTCTGCCGGCAAATAGCGAATGGCATCGATCTCGTAGCGACCGCAGTGTTCACCACGCTGCGCATCGCGGATAAGTGCGCACAGCGCAGGCTTTGCTTTGTAGTTAATCTTGGATTCCAGCTTGGCCACGCGGCTATCGAGGCGAATGGAGCCCAACCTTTGGCCACCGGATGCAAAAACGACATTCATCGACGAGCCATCCAAAAACGGAAGCACCAAGACGGCGAGCTCGCGCTCGTAATCGGAAACGGAAGGGCAAAGCGCCAGCACGCGGCCGTGATCGACCGGGAGCACCAGCGACGGCACACAAGAGCCGCTCGTCGTCGCATGGGCAAACGCTTGAGAACCCTCCCGCTCAATAAGCGCGGCGACATCCTGACCGGCAAAACGAAGCAGCACAAAAAGACGGCCCTGGCTGCGGCAAAGTGCCAAACGCTTGATACTCATCTACACTTCTCGCTTTCCCAGGGCGTTCGCTGCCATGCGTTTGCAGGCGCCCAAGTGCCCAAACCTCAAGACGTCGTAATCGAACATGAGCTTTTTGCACTCACGGGCATTGGGGGCCTTGCTGGTAAGCGCTGCACGCACCATAGCAGCAACAGAAGGAGCGCATTGTGCGAGCGCATCATCGCTGCCCACGGCAGAACCGGCAAGCGCCGTGGCAACGGCAGCAAACACCTTGCCGCAGTCCGAACCCAGCAACCTGAGCGCATCGTACAGCACCAGATCGCATAGGAAGTACGCCAGGCCATCGGCGTGCTGTACATCGAGACCGTCGCGCTGCCAGTCAGCCAGCACGGCGGAGTAAATCTTCACGTGCTCCAGCAGTCGCGTCTCGTCGTCATAGCGCATGGTATCCATGAGCGAACCCTTGCGCGCCACGCGGTAGTCATACAGCTTGTTCGAGATAAGCGCGGTCTTATGCGAACGACCGTACACGGCAAAATCGAAGACCTGGTCCTCGCCATACTTAACGGTTTCGTCGAACACGATCCCGTTGCCCAGCAAAAACTCACGCTTGCAGGCGGTGCGCCACGCAAAGGGGCGAGATGCTTCCCTAAACAGCAGTTCAGAGCTATAGCCTTTAAACGACACATCGCGCGGACTCAGCACATAGTTAAGCCACGGATACCCAGCCTCCAGCGGATACGGGTTCGCGCCAAAGGTCAAAACGTCGCAATCCTCACGCTCAAAGGCATCGACGATTACACGGCACGCATCGGACGTAAAGCGGTCGTCAGAATCCAAGAACGCGACGATAGGAGCCGAGGACGCAGCGATACCCGCATTGCGCGCGCTCGACAGACCACCGTTGGGCTTATCGACCAGCGTAAAGCGCGCGTCCTTTTCGCAATAGGCAGCGGCGATATCGCGCGATCCATCCGGCGAGCCATCGTTAACCAGCACGCCTTCCCAATCGGACATATCCTGTGCAAGCAGGGAGTCCAGGCACCAGGCCAGACACTCCTCCACCTTGTAAATGGGAACGACAACGGAAATCTTGGGGGTAGCCATAATCACGCGCTCCTACTGTGCCGCCGGCACGTCGTCGGGATGCGGGTTATCACCGTAGGTACGCTGATACGTCAGCACGCGCCAGACCAGCGGCAGACCGCCAATCTTAAAGTAATGCTTAAACGTATTGAGCTTGCCAGGCTTCTTAAAGTCAAAGCGCGAATCGATATAGGCGCGGGACGACTTGACCATCAGGCGCAAGTCGGTCTCGCCACGCGGATCAAACAGCGACAGGTCAAAGCGACCGGCATCCCAATCGGCCTTGAGCTCGAGAGATGCCTTCTCCCAAAACTGCTCGCGCAACTCATCGACCAGGCGCTCGTCATTCCAGCGGTACGTATCGACCTTCATGCGCATTAAAATACCCTGAAGCTGAGCCTTGAGCTCGGGACGCTCGTCCAAAAAACGTTGCATCTCGGCATATTCGTCGCACACGCAAAACACCTTGTTGGGCGAATTAACGGAGCTCTTCTCGTTATCCTGGCGATAGCACAAAATGGGGTCCGCAATAAACGCGGCACGCTCGGCGCAAGCCCAAACCTTAAAGTTAAAGCCTGCGTCCTGATACGAGGCACCCGGCGTGGGAAGGAACCGAATCTGATTGTCGTTGAGGAACTCACGCCGATAGATAGCCGACCAAATGGAAGGTTTGCGGTAGAAGATGCCCGGGCGATCGACGGGGCGATACGCGGCGCCCGTCATATGCTCGTCGATAATCCCAAACAGCTCACGGCGCTCGCTGGGCGTGGACCAATACAGGTAAAAGTCGCCCTTCACCACATCGGCATGCTCAGTATCGGCCTTGGCGACCAGCTTTTGGAGCGAATCCTCAAACATAAAGTCGTCGGACTCAAGGATGCCCACGTACTCACCGCGCGCCATCTCCAGGCCGCGGTTCATCGAGTCGCCGTAACCGCTGTTGGCCTTGTCGATCATCTTTACACGGGGGTCGCGCTCCATGTACTCGCGGATGATATCCGGCGAGCTATCAGTGGAACCGTCGTTGATACAGATGATCTCGATGTCCTTAAGCGTCTGCGCCACGGCGGAATCGAGGCACTCGCGCAGGTAGCGTTCGACATTGCAGGTGGGAACAAGCAGCGAAACTTTAGGGGTATCAGAGTTCTGCAAGAGAACCTCCTGTTGAATAGCGTGTAACAGGGTTATTTTAGCAGCCGAGCTGCGGCGGGCGGCAGCGCTTGGAATTAGATAAAGCGCTCCACGCAGGCTTTGAGACCGCGAGTCGAAAGATAGAACAGCGTGGCATCTGCAATCGAAACGCCCGAGGTCGCCGCAACGAGCTTGTGGGCAACACGGCGAACGGCGCCCTTAGCAGGCATATCCGCCCACTCCGTTCCCAAAAACGTCGTAAGGTCCATGTTGACGCGAGCCGCCACACGATGGAAGTCATCGGCATCCAAGCGCGCAAGGTCGAACACAATGAGGTCCAAAAACCAAGTTATCAACTCGCCGGGACACAGGTCCAAAAGACCGTAAGCCGCCCAGTCCTCCAAGACCTCCTCGAGCATCCTCATGTGGGCGTCAAGCTTTTTGGCACGAGCCTCGGCACTGTTGAACTCGTGCGTCGCCGATTCGCTCTCCATCACGTAGTGGTAGAACTTGTCCGGCATGACGACGGTCCTGCGGGCAAGCGCATAAGCCGCAAATTGGAAGACGACGTCCTCGCCCAAAGCCAAACCGGGGGCGAAGCGAATACCTTCGCGATTGAGCAGCTCGCGCGAAAAAGCCGCGCGGCAGGCATAGGGCTGCGCATTCGAATGGAACAGCAGCTGGGGATCACGGGCGCCGAAGGTACCAGCTTTGGGGCTCATGAGTTGCTGGACGCGTTTGGGGGCAGCATCGGCAGGTTCACAGACGCCGCCATAAACGGCGGCCTCGGCATCCGCAGACTCCATGGCATGCAGCACGCGCTCGACCGTCTGGGCATCGATGTAATCGTCGGCGTCCACAAAAAAGACGGTCTCGCCCTCGGCGGCATCGATACCGGCATTTCGAGCGCACGAGACGCCCGCGTTTTCCTGGTCAATCACCAGTACACGATCGTCGGCCTGCGCGATCTGGCGCAACGCGTTCAACGAATCATCAGTCGAACCGTCGTTGACGCAGACAACCTGAATCGAGCGCTCGGACTGGGCCAACAGCGAATCGAGGCATCGCTGAATCGAGCGCGCAGAGTTGTAAACGGGGACGACAATGGTAGCTTTAGGACACGAGGCCTCTCCCATGCCGACCTACCCCCTCAGCGATTCGATGAGGAAGGCGGCGACCACGCCTGGGCCTCCAACCGAGGCGTAATACTTAGCACGCCCCAAGGCACCATCCGTCGCAAAACTCGGATGCTCGTCAACCCAGCCCTCAGGATCTTTGAGGATGGCAGCGAGATTCGCGCGCTTCCACGGCTTGAGGTCGTCAAGCGAAAACTCCCCCGCGTCCAAGGCCGCTTGGAATTCCTTGGCCATCTGCACCAGGAACTCCTTATAGAACTTAGGCGCCAGGCGCACGTAGTTCCACATGTACGAATCGTACTTAATGAGCTGATTGAACTTGAGCATGCGCGCGACGTCATCACTTGCGTGGTCGCGGGCATAATCCTCTCGAATCCAACGCTCAATCTCGGCATACTCGGTATTGACGCAAAAGACCTTAGCCGAAGAATTGACCGAGGAATTCTCGTTGTCCTGGCGATACGACAACACGGCATCATGCAGGTAAACAGCCTTATCAGCGCACGCGATCACCTTAAAGGCGAATGACGTGTCCTGAAAGGATGCCCCCGGAGTCGGCAGGAACGTAATGCCGTTGCGCTCAAGAAAATCGCGACGGTACACGGCCGACCAAATCGACGGCTTTTGCTTAAAGAACTGAGTCGTATCGCTCGGGTGCACCGGCTTGCCGCAATCCTGAGGTCTAAACATCTCGTGCAGCGAGCGGCGCTCCTCAGGCTTAGACCAGTAGAAATCAAAGTTCGCCTTCGCGAAGTCGGCATTATTGCTATCGGCGGCCGAGACAAGCTTTTCGAGTGCGTCGGACGCCATAAAGTCATCGGACTCCAAGATGCCCACGTACTTGCCACGCGCCATCTCCAGACCGTGGTTCATCGAGTCGCCGTAACCGCTGTTGGCCTTGTCGATCATCTTGACGCGCCTATCGCGCTCCATGTACTCGCGGATGATATCTGGCGAGTTGTCGGTCGACCCGTCGTTAATGCAGATGATCTCAATATCCTTGAGCGTCTGCGCCAGGGCGGAATCGAGGCACTCGCGCAGGTAGCGTTGAACATTGTAAATGGGAATAAGCAGCGACAGAACAGGGCTGCCAGAGGCGTTAGTAGACAAATGTGCTCCTTAGGAAATACCTGTCGTTTCATGGTATCAAAGGGTCAGCGCGCCAGCGGGCGTTTATATAATCTATGGAGCTCGCAGAGGCAAACCGATAAGAAAGGACGTCATGCAGCCCAAAGCCGCACGCAACATACCCATCGAAGCGCTGCGCTTGGTCGCAGTCGCCGGTATCGCGGTGTTTCACACGTTTCAGTTGACCTTCCAGGCAACCTGTGTCGGCGCCGTGGAATATGCCCCACTTGCGATATTCCCCTATTCCGGCGCGCTCGGTTTTATTAACTTGCTTGGCTGCTGGGCCAACGAGGTCTTCTTTATGATCTCGGGCTATTTTCTCATCGCTTCGGCCGCGCGTGCTTGGGACGGTGGAGCAACGTGGAAGTCGCAAATGCAACGGACGGCGCAGTGCCTTGGCAAGGTCATTATGCCCACTGCGTTTTATTGCCTCGTGGCGCTCGCGTGGTCCACGGTCGTCTCACCCATTCCCGATGTTGCCCTCAATACGCACTACTGGTACACGCTAGGCCTTGAGTTTATCTTGGTCTATGCCGCCACGGTCTTCATGGCGCCATGGTCTGGACTGGCCAAGAGCTGACTCTCCCAGAAGAGCTACACGGCGACGGTCATCGGCGTTGGCATCCTCGCATTTGTTGTTAACGGGTATTTAGCCGCTATGAGTACGACAAGCGCCGGCGAGTTTTCTTGGCTCCATAAGCTCATGAGCGCCGTCACGTACGTTATCGCGTTTTCGATCGGCGGTCTGCTCCGCGACGTTACCGATGTCATGGATTCGGACAGGGCGGGCGCCTTGGGCATGCGATCGCTCGTAACGTTTTTGGTGCTCACCATCATCCTGGAAGGCGGACTCTCCTTCACCGGCAACCTCACAGCGATGGCAACCCTCTCCTACAAATCGACCTCGTTGATCTCGTTTGCCCTCGCTGCCGCCTCCCTGCTCTTTGCGGCAACCCCACGCAGTGCCTCAGGCAATCCGCGGACTGCAGGTATCATCGTCACCTTATCGACCGCCACGCTCGGTTTCTATGTGATGCAGTCGCTCACCAGTGGCTTGTGGCGTCCCGTCTTCAATACGTTGCTCGCAAACATACTGGTCAGCTAAAACAGCCCGGCAGCTATATGTTTCGTCACGGGTACCGTCATTAGCATCGTCTTTGCCCTGACACTTCTCACCACCGACGCAGCTAGAAGCCTTATCGCTCGCAAGCCCAAGCGGCAATAGGCACGCTGCCGTCAGACCCTAAAGCCGCTACAGCCGTGGCAGGTTCCTGCGTTTTATTCAAAGCTTGCCGTCAAGGCGCGCCGAGCCTTTACAATAGGACAGTCCCAAGGACGTATTCGATAGCTTCCGCGCAGCACTCGCCCGCCGCGCGTGAAAGGATATATTGCCCCATGCCTTCAACCCTTCCCGCCCCCATCGATAAGCTCGCCATCGTCGTCGTTACGTACAAACGCCAGGAACTCCTAGCCAACTTGTTCGACTCCATGACCGAGCTCACGGCAACGCCCTGGCGCATCGTGATTGTCGATAACGAGAATTCGCGCGAGACCGAGACCATGTGCACCGCATTCAACGAGCGCCTGGCCAACCTGTGGGGCATCGACACCGAGCAGCCCGACGCGCAGGGCAGCACCGACCGTGTCATCTACGCCCCGCAGCTCGAAAACGGCGGCGGTGCGGGCGGCTTCTCCGCCGGCACTAAATGCGCCTACGACCTGGGCGCTCAGTGGTTCTGGGTGATGGACGACGATGTGCTCGTCATCCCCGAAGGCATCGAGCGTCTTGCCAAGTGGACCGACCGCTACGATGTCATCCAGGGTTCGCGCCTGGACTTTGACGGCGGCGCCTTCTTTTGGCAATACCAACTCATCCTTTCGCTCGGCATTCCCAACCCCGTCGCCAAGTGGGACTTGGGTCCAGAGGGCTATCGCGCCATGAACCAGCTGTGCTTTGAGGGCGGCATGTTCTCGCGCCGCGTGGTCGACAAGATCGGCCTGCCCGATGCGCGATTCTTCATCTACGGCGACGATGCCTGCTATGGCTACGTGGCCAGCCAGCACTTCCCCGCCGCCGTTGTTGCCGACATTGTGCTCAAGCGTGCCCGCGCCGTCTCTAACTGGGACATCGCCGGCAAACGCCAGCTCAACTCCACGAGCGACACCAACCGCTACTACATCATGCGCAACCGCGGTTATCTGGCACGCTACATGCAGATCTACGGCGACTACCACCCTATGCTGTTCCGTCTGGGCAACGCCGCGACCTTCTGCAAGGAATTCATTCGCCTGGCTGCGGTCGATAAGTGCTTTAAGACCGGTATTCCGGCGCTGCGCCGTGGCATGAAGGACGCCCGCAAGATCGTCAAGGACCCCAACTGGAAGCCCATGCCGCCCATGAAGGACGCGGAGTAATGGAAGCCGGAAACACCTCAGCGCTTAAAGCCGCTGGTACACCGTAGCCACATGCTGCCCATCAAACCCAAACCCCCAGCGCATGCGGCCAACGCCGGGTCGCGGCACACGGATTTCGTCGATGCCGTCGCGCTCTATGTCGAGCAGCGCCTGCACGGCCAGCAATTCCAGGCCCAGCGCATCCACACCGGGGTCATACATCATGTTGATTGTTATCAGCGGACGTTCATCGAGCATACCGATCGTATCGGCTATGTCGAACACGGCGCCCGTAGGAAAAACCTGGATGTCCCAGCGACCCGCGCCACACTTTCGCCTCGAGGCAGGATTGGCATAGCCCGGCAAGCCAAAGCAGAGCCCCTGCAAGAGCAGATGATATGGCAGCGGCGCATCTGGGTCGGTCGCACCGATTCCCGCATCTCCCAGGATGCGGCTTAGCGCCCGCCTCACGGTATCCTCGTCCCCACGGCACAACCCGTCGCGAAACGCATCGACGTCTCGAATGTCTTCGGCAGCACACTCAAACCACTCAATAATCACTAGACGCAAGGCCTGGCGAAGCTCGTTATTAGGCAATCGCAAAGCACGGAGGCGATCGCCATGCTCTGGCTTCTCAGTCATATCCGTCGTCAGGAAACCTGACAGATACAGCGCCGTCCACAAGCCATCATCAGGCGAGGCCTCTAGCCCCGCAGCGTCCAAACAAAGCGGGACCCCAACGCATCCATGGGCCTCGAGCAAATTAAACAAGACCGAAAGGCGGTCGAGATTCCAGTCACTAACTACCCTACTCAGGCAATCCGCATACCCATACAGATCGGCACGCACGGGCGCCGTGCAGCCTCGGTCCAGAAAACCGATCACACGCGCTGGACTCGAGCAATAGGCCCTACCAAACCGATATCCCTCGAGCCATTCACGTGCATCATCCAGGAATTCCTCGCGCCCAGCATGATTCAACAGAGCCTGGACCTCGGCATCCGAAAAGCCGAAACAACGGTCACACCAGGTCGAAAGCGGCGTCGTCAGACAATACGAGCAGCCATGCAAAGAAAGCGCCGCTTCGGCAGGACCGGGACACTCCCCCATCAGACACGTCAGCCGCAACGAATCGCGCGCAGCGACAATGGCGTCGAACAGCACGCGATCGAATAGCCCTGCCGGATCAGCACCGGAAGCGCCCCTCGCGCTTGCACGGCCCAACCATGCCGCATCGTACCCATCAACGAGCAATACAACCTGCTCATCGCAGGCAATCTCCAGCAGCTCAATGAGCACACCGAGCACCGAGGCGACCTCGTCCTCGCTCGCCGCACCACGCGCAACGCGTTCGATGTGACGCACCTTGTCTCGAGCTAAATCCGGAGCTTCCAAGAGTGGCAACAAGCGAACACATTCGCCCGAAAGAGCATTGTGCACGACGCCGGCAACAGCGGCCCCGCACCTTGCAGCGCCAGAAAAGTCCAGCGATATCACCGGATAGCAAGCATACTCATCCCGATAGCGCCCGCTGTTCGCATCCCAAATCTGAGCATCGGCAAACAAACGCTGACCAGAGCGACCGACCGCTGGACGCTCCAGAAAAGCCTTGAGCATCGACAAGTTCATGCTCTTGCCAAAACCCTCGGGTCGACAGCACACCACAACGGACGCGTCGCAGTCCAACACATCGGCAATAAACATGGTCTTGTCAACCAGCATGCAGCAACCAAGGGACTCCGCATAGTCGTGCATGCCAATGGGCAAAGCCGCATCGTCGGCACAGCCGATCAAGCGCACACCAAAGCCAGCAGCACAATCAACATTTGCCTGTTCAGACACCAAAACGTTCCCCCCAAATCGCAGCACGATGCCAATTGTAATGACCGCCTCGCGCGTACCGACGAAGCCGCGCGAACATATCGGGCAACGGTAGCAACAAGACGTGTGAGGGGGCACAACTAATCGTTGCACAACAAAACGGGGCCCGATACATTCGCACCGGACCCCGTCCCAACTCTTTAGTTATCTAGCAACCAAGAGGCTACTCCTCCGAGCCGTCCTCCCCAGAAGCTTTCTTCTGCTGATCGAGCTTATGCTTACCACTTACGATAGACGTAGCGCCCAGTGTGGCCAAGCTTGCACTGGCAAGGCTCGCCATAACGATAAGGTCGCCCGTCTTGGGCATATTGCCGCCCGAGGATTTGGTTGTTGTAGTCGTCGTGGTGGTCACCGTTTTGGAGTCATTTTGCTCTTGGACCTGGTTGTCAGCACCGCTCTCGTCGTCTTCGGACTGTTTCTTTCCGTCCTCGGTCTTGTTTTTGTCCTTCCCCTCAGATTCAGACTTCTTACCCTCGTCCTTCTTCTGAGTGGACTTGTCGTCCTTCTCCTCAGAGCTAGAACCCTTATCAGATTCGGTCTTCTCGGAAGCCTTGTCCTTGGAGTCGCCCTCTGCGGCCTCGGTCTTTTCCATGGAAACCTGATCAGAGTTGTCCTTGTTCTGGGCGGAGCCGTTATTGACGCCAGCCATCAGCGAAGAACCCAGCGTAGAACCAAGCTGCTCGGAGAAAGAAGGCTTCTTGTCCGGCGAAGCAACGGGAGCGTCCGGCGCCTTATTCGAGTCGTCCTTGGAAGCATCGGAATCAGGGGTTGCATCAGAGCCGGAGTCGTTGTTAGAGCCGGTGTCAGCAGAGGAATCGCTCGAGCCGGTAGATGAGTTAGAGGTGTCAGCGTCGGTCGAACCAGAAGCGTCGCTGTCCGTATTGCCGGCAGAGCTTGAAGACGAATCGCCCGCAGCAGAGCCGTTCAAATCGGAGCCGTTCGAGGTAGAGCCGTCGTTGGTAGCGCCACCAGCAGAGCCATTACCGTCAGCATCGGTCGAGGGCGCATCCATCCTGTCATCGTTGACATCGTCACTCGGGTCGTCATTCGAATCAGGTGTCGGTGCGGGTTCCGGCGCGGGTTCCGGCTGCTCGGGCGTCGCAGCGGCAGCCTCATCCTCGGCGATAAAAACCAAGCAGTCCTTCAGCTCATTCTTATAACGATTCTTCCAGCCCTCATGATACTGGGGCTGACTCGAAAACTTGGTGGCGACATTGTTGACCACGCTATTGGAGAGCGCCGTCACAAACTC
>OLRM01000578.1_pt1 | contig 25651 bp, 25 predicted proteins | sample 1643211 | NCBI WGS metagenome assembly OLRM01 (sample SAMEA3136690, study PRJEB25190) | human gut metagenome | biome: human gut; feature: human-associated habitat; material: faeces | place: Austria | collected 2013
GATTATGGCATAACTTGAAGTGAATAAAAAGGTACTCAGGTTCTACCGTTTACCTAATATCCAGTAACATAGATGTATATGAATGAGTTAAAGTATTAATCTCGTCTTCCGTTTGGCAGCTTTCTAGCGTTTCCTCTACAATTTCCATTAATTGTTCTGCAAATGACTTATTCTTTTCTATTGCAAACTTCTAATATACTATGTGATACAATCTCAGAGGGAACATAAGCCCCTGTTCATATGGTATTACACGATATGTATTTTCTTCATCACAATTAATCACAGGATTAAATCAGGAAAAATCAACATGATTATATTATATCCTCAGAATCTGCTTTTTTCCAGCAAAATAACGCCCCAGCCATAAAGCCAGAGCGTTACATACTTTCCATGTCAAATTACCTTAAACTTTTTCTGTGCCATCGACTTTTCCTTTATAATTTATCAGTCTCCAAAATTTCTTTTTTCGAATCTTAATTTTCTGCTCTTCAGCACTATATTCAGCTTGATAAAAAGTAAAATCTGATAATTCGTCCTTATGCTTTATCAGCTTATCCAGAATCTGTTTTTTATCATATTCACTGGTTCTGATTCCAAAGATAACACCTTTCAAAAGGTTCCAATCAAATGACATATTCTGCTTTTGAGGAACATCAAATTCACCAAATGTATTTGACACAGCTACCCTAAATTCCTTTTCATGTTCCCAGTTTTTTGTCTTGCGATAGGTTTTCGCATCATAGATCTTCCAGTAACGTTTTCTCCATTCCTCTACATCAGAAAATGCTTCATAACAGGAACTGACGCCGTCTACTCCAAGTAACCATTCTCTTATTTGAACCATAGTCAATCGTCCTAATGTCTGGAAAAAATTACATTCAATGGACTCTCCACCATAAGAAATTGCTCTTACATCAAGAGGAATATGTCGCCCTCCTACCTTAAGTTTTGCCTCGTCACCTGTATCATAAATCAGACATACACCCTTATGACAATCTGCATAGTTTCCCCACATAGCAGAATTATCATTTTTTTTAGAAAAACAAACAACATAGCTTTTGGGGTATATCATATCCCTCAACTGAGCCACAAACACTTTTGGAAAATCAGCCATAACAATTAACCACTTTCTATGCTGTTGAACTACTGAATTGCCATCATTATCATATATTTGTTCTTCAGAGCCTTTACCATGAAGAAATATGTCGTTTTCTGCACCTTTCATTATATAGGAGAATTCCTTCATTTCCTCGAATATTTCTTCCATAGATTCAATTGTCTGGACACGCATTTTTTCATTAGAAAAGACTTTCTTTATTGCATCTACTAATTTTTCCACAGAAAGTGAAAAATTAAGAAGTTTAATCTGTTTCTCAGCTTCCTCTGCAGGTACAAATTTATTTTTCTTAAATTCTTCCAGACACCTAATTAGTGCATTATTATGAATATAAAAAAGAATATATTGAAGTTCCTTTTCTGATACTTTCAAACAATTGTCACCATAAACTCCTGCCAGATTTTGTACATCTGTATCCGTTATGAACTCTTCTCCTAATTTCAATAAAATTTTCTCAAAAAAGTTATTTTTATAGCAATGAACATCTGCAACCAAAGTACCATGATATAACGTTTCATCATCGGCTTTCAGAATATAGAGTTTCAATGCACGCGCTACGCTATATATATAATGTCTGAACAATCCCTCCCAGGCCATCTTATCTCCCTGCCAGAAAACACGTACAAACCCTTCCAACGGATCATTTAACTCTTCTTTCGATGCAAAATGAAAAGTGCCATTTTCAATTTCTAATAATGCACTGCTTATTGAACGGTAGTGGTATAATTTCATTTTTTCCTTCTTTCGATAAATTATTCAAATAGTTATGATGAAGTCTGCTCTTCATAAACCATGGATTGACATGCAGCTTCCTATACGAAAGCTTAATACCTATCTTCTATTTTTTCTTTGTGAATATCCATTTAGGTATTATTACCGTCTCATAACCAACTCTCTCACTTCGAACATGTAGTAAAAAATCTATCGTACCAGATAAGGAATGTTAAAACTGTCCAGATTTTACGGCTGTTATCTGCTTTTTTATCTTTATGGTCGTTCAGGAGCTGGAGCAGTTTCTCTGTATGGAAAAATTCTTCTGCTTCTTTCGAGGTAAATAAATCTGTTACCATCTGATACCAGTCATTCTGCCGCAGCCACACACGGATTGGAATGGGAAAACCAAGTTTCTTCCGTTCATTGGTTTCCTGTGGAAGAAATTCTGAAACAGCTTTACGGAAAATATATTTGGTTGTACCTGCTGCAATCTTGGCTTCTTTCGGAAGCTTTGCTGCAAAGTTAAAAACTTCTTTATCCAGAAATGGTACCCTGACTTCCAGGGAATGTGCCATGCTCATTTTATCTGCTTTCTGCAAAATATCGCCAGGAAGCCAGTAGTTCAGATCTATAGACTGCATTTTTTCCATGTCTTGAAGTGAGCCTCTGTTTTCTGACTCAAGCTCTTCATAAAATTGACTTAAATATTCCTGCGTGGAAGGTCCTGTTACTTTATTTTTCAAAATCTGTGCTTTCTCTTTTTCACAGTAAATATATGCATTTCCGATGAAGCGTTCTTCTACTTTCATTCCTGCGCGGATAAGGAAATCCCGTCCTTTCACATCTGGCAGCTTTGCAGCCAGTTTTCTGACAGCGCGTCTGAGCACGAACGGAATCCAGGCAACTTTCTTTAATGCTTCAGGCTCTCTGTAAATATTGTATCCACCGAAAAGTTCATCTGCGCCTTCCCCGGAAAGGACTACCTTAACATGTCCGGCAGCCTCCTTGGAAAGAAAATAAAGTGCAACTGCAGAGGCATCCCCAAGTGGTTCATCCATATGATACATCACATCTGGAAGGGCGTCCCAGAATTCCTGCTTGGATATGATTTTCACATGGTGTTTCAAGCCTGCTTTTTCTGCCACTTTGGCAGCTTTGTTTACTTCACTATATCGGTCTCCCTCATCAAATCCCACTGTGAATGCCTGATCTGCGCCGGAGGCAGAAGCCAGATACCCGGAGTCCACTCCCCCGGATAAAAACGCGCCGACTTCCACATCGCTTAACATGTGGTGCTTCACCGAATCCTTTAAAATCTCTGCAAGCTGGCTCCGCAGCTGATCCATATTCGTCTTACGGTTCCACTTGCCAGGTGTAAGCTTTGTTTTGAAATAAGTCTTTATTTCATAGTTTCCGTTTTTATATAAAAGCATATGTCCGGGCATAAGTTTATAGATTCCCTTAAAAAAGGTCTCTTCCAGAGGGGCATATTGAAATGACAAATACTGCTCTAGGGCCTTCTGATTTACTTTTCTTTCATAGCCTGGAAATGCAAGAATACTCTTAATTTCAGAAGCAAATACAAAGTGTCCATCTATTTCGGCATAGTACACAGGCTTAATTCCAAAGAAATCCCTTGCAAGCATCAAAGTCTGCTCTTTTTCATTCCATACTGCAAACCCAAACATTCCCCTGAGCTTATCCAGTGCCTTCTCCCCATACTGTTGAATGGTATTTACCAGAACTTCCGTGTCAGAATGGGTACAGAAAGAAATGCCGGAAGCCTCAAGTTCTGCCCGCAGTTCCTTATAATCATAGATTTCCCCATTAAAAACAATATGCAGGTTTCCGTCCGCACTTTCCATAGGCTGCTGCCCATCTTCTAAATCAATAATACTAAGTCTTCGAAAGCCCAGCGTAATCTTCTCCCTGCAAAAAGAGCCTTCACTATCCGGGCCTCTATGTTCAATGGCCTTCATCATCCTTTCAATTACTGTCTTCTGATCCTGTCTGTAACCTGTAAATCCACAAATCCCGCACATTTTTTCCTCCGTATCCATTTGATGTAGTTTAGACACTGCAACGACTTTTGTTACAGTCCAAAATTATTTTTACCGATATTTTATCATAAAAATGTCTGTTTGTTGTAAAATAAAAATGTCTTTCTTATCAAATACTTATATTTCAAAATAGCTTTTATATCTCATATAACATTTTATAAAAAAAGAAATGTTTTCCATTCCCTTATTTGCTTACGGAAAACGTTTCTTTTCATTTACTCTTCATGAAGATTTCCGTTCTCATCGATCCAGGTTCCGTCTCCGTTATTGTAAAGGACTCTGGATTCTTCATCACCTTCACCTGCTGCTACAATTTCCATTCTGTTCATCAGAGGTGTATTATTCCAAAGAACAAGCATAATATCCAGTTCTGATTCTGGAAGTCTCTGATATGTTTTTTTCACGCTCTCATTCTCCCTCTTTCTACAAATGTAGGAACGATTTTATTATATCATATCAGTCTATTTCTGTATAGCTGTTTCCATTCTCATCAGAGATTTCGCTTTTAGTTTGTTACTGTTCAAAGGTATGTATAAGTCATTGTAAAAAGTGACGAAATTATTTTCTCTATTTTGTGGATAATTATCTTCAGCAGAAAAAACTGTATTTATAGTTTTTTCTGCTGTTCTTTTTCACAAAAGTTATACACCGAATCCTATCCATTCTTTCAGACAGAGGCCTTATATCTACTCATTTCCAATCTTATAATGGAGATTTATCCACAGTCAGATTGCCCAATGGGTCATTTCCGGAAATTCGCTTTTTTCCTGCATTTCTGCTATACTTTTTTCAAGAAAGAGAGGTTGTTTTTATGGAGATTGATTTTATACAGGAACTAAAAAGACGTGATGAACTTCTTGACGGCTATCTCAGGCAGATCGAGATCCAGGAGAAATTCATCCAGAAACAGAAAGAGCTGATCGAATATCTCGAGGATCATATCTCAAAGATCACAGATATCGTCAGCAGTGTTTAGCAGGACTGTACCGGAGGAAAACGTATGCCTGATACTTATGATCATATCACTCTCATGTGTCGGCTGAAAGCTGCACAACGCAGAAACAAAGAACTGGAATCTGGTGAAAGATATATCCAGTTAGAAGAACTTCATCAGAAAGAGTACAACGTTTATGAACATAAGATTGAGAAGCTGAAAAAAGAACTTGCAGATGCGTACAAAGAAACGATCCGTGTGCGCAATTACTGGTTTCAGGTACTGGAGGATATGCTCCGGGAGTTTGAAAAGGCACAAAAAAGGTCCGCGCAGGAACTCCGAAAAATGGAGATCCGTGCACTGAATGCAGAAAAACAAAGAGATGATGCACTGGATAAAGCAGCCGTTTTCAGACATCAGTTTTATGAAACGGCATCCAGACTGGAAGAAGAACAGGGCATTTCTGTCCGACCTGACGGGTGGAAAACTGAATATTTCCAAAGGCATGATAAGCAGACTAAACCGGGAGTTTGCTTTAAAAACTGAACCTGAACGCAGGTCTGCCTATGCAGATATGCTGCTTTCCCCTGTTATGCATACAGATTGTACAAATGCCAGGGAAAACGGAAAGAGCTGCCAGGCATATGTCTGTGCAACACCGGACGGAAAAGCCCTGTACTTTGCCCGCGAGAAAAAGGGACACGAAGGAGTAAAGGGTACGGTTACAGAAGACTATCAGGGGATCCTTGTCCATGACCATGATATTACCTTTTATAATTATGGAGCAGATCATCAGGAATGCCTTGCCCATGTACTGCGGTATCTGAAAGCCAGCATAAAGAACGAACCAAACCGTACCTGGAATAAAAAAATGCATGCATTGGTGCAGGAAATGGTCCACTTCCGAAATGGATGCCGGCAGCCACACGGACCAGATCCGGAAATAGTCTCATCCCATATTTTCCTGCGGCACTCATCTTGCTTTTTTTAATCATCTTTATAATAATCAGCTACCTCGATCATGCCACGGATTCCGTTAATAGGAGTTCGGATATCATGACTCATTCGCTGCAGAAATTCTGTTTTTGCATTATTTGCCATGTCAGCCCTCTGAGCTTCTTGCAAAAGTTTCTGCTTATAGGCTTCTTCCTGCATCATCTGAATCTTCAACAATTGCGCATTTGATCTCCTGCGGAAGGCAAATACGGAAGCAACCACAAAGATATACAACAGTAACACGACCAACAGGTTTTTAAAAACAGAAGCAAACGCCATTTGCTCATCTATAAACATATAAACATAATAATCACGCCCCTTAGTCATTCTGCCAATATATCTACATTTTCTGTCTGAAACACGGACCAGTTTGTTAGCTGGTTTCTGTTTTACCTGTTGGATAATATTAATACCTTCAGAGCTCAGTCCAATCAGATTTTCGTCGTTTGAAGCAACCACATTTTTTCCATCTGTTACAACAATCATTCCGCTGGAATATGTATCATAGCCACTAAAAAGGCTCTGGATCGTAAGATTATAGTTTCTGGCATACTCAGCCGTTGTATGATAAAAAGTAATAATTATGCCTTTTTCGTCAGAACGTCCATATGCAGCCAGATCCACCTGTGATCCATCCTCAAGAACGATACTTGCAGCATATGTTTTTCGGGGATAAGCAACTACATCAAGTACTGTTTTCTTTTGAATCTCATTCTGTAAAGCCCGGGAATTAAGATTGTCTGTACTGTATTCACATTTTACCTTTCCGTTTACATCAAGTATAATAATTCCGGTAAGTTTCTGCTCCTCTGCATATGTTTTCAGCTTATCCTTCGTAACTTCATCCTTTGTATACGTCAGATTACGATTAACCTGCTGAGCATTTTCAATTGCACGCATTAAACCTTTTGTTTGGGATGCTTCATTATATCTGTTATAAATATAACATTGTTCTTTCACATATTTCAGAGTCTCGTCCATTTGCCTGGCAACTGCTTTTATATCGGTTTTTACAGAATAAACTATAGTTATCAGAAACAGAAGCAGTCCTGTAGTAATAATGATGATTTGAGTCTGCCGTCTGGACAGTTTAGTTATTTTCAATTTTGTCCACCTCCAGATATCCACTGGTTTCGGGAAGATATTTTTTTAGAATTTTCTCTTCACTTCCATCTTTTCTCATTTCTTTAAAGATTTCTGTGAGTTTTTCCGGAAGTTCACTATCCGTGTTTTCAGGAAAAGCTACTCCAATTCCTGTAGTCAGGATAGCTTCGTCCAGGATTCTTATCTTTGCCCCGTAATCTTTTATATACTATTGTACGGAGGTTTCATGAGCTGCTATGGCATCAACATAACCTTTTCCAAGAGAGGTAAAAAGCAGTTTTCGGTTTTCTAAGCTATACACATCTTTTACCAATGGAATAGCAGGATTCATCCTGTTAAGAAAGATATCCTCAGGCTTTGTGGAAGCCTGTACTGCGATTACTTTTCCCGACAGATCACTAAGCTTCTTTATATTACTGTTTTCATTGACTGCAACGACCTGCCGGCTCACCATATATGGACCTGCCCACTTATAATCATTCTCCCGGCCATCCATGGAAAAGCACCCCCATAAACAGTCTATCTCCTTATTTTCCAGGTCTTTATCTTTATCATCCCATACAATCTTTGTAAATACCGGCTTATAACCAAGGCGCCCCAGAGCTTCATTTGCAATGTCAACATCAATCCCTGCCGGTTCCCCATTTTCATCGGAATAATTAAAAGGTGGAAAATCGTCACTTCCAATGATTATCTCTGGCATATTTTCCTGTGAAGATGTACTTTTCTGTGTTGTAACTGAACATCCTGATATCAGTAATATCCCAAAAGCAAACAAAAACGGTATTACTGCCATGTACTTAGATTTCATGCTATGTACCTCAACAATTTTCTCTGATTTTTTTGGATTTTACGTCATTATAATAACTCTGTTTATACTGAATTTACATAAAAGATATAATACAAAACATGCACAAAATTTTAAAAAGAACAGGTGATTTTTCAAGTGGATCATGTTATGTAGATTTCACTCAGAGTAGTACGCCTTCACTTTCCCTCTGAAACTCCATCTTCATTTTTACTTTTGCCAGTTTTATTTCCGGTATTCCTTCAGAAATGGACATAAAAAGCGCCATAGGTTTTTTCCAATGCCTATGGCGTGTAAATAATTTTCTACTCTGCGGATACCTTGTTTATGATTGTCTGCCTGAGCAGGCGTCTATGCCAACAGATTTCTCTATACTTTTGAAATTTTATGATACTCTTTTTTCTCTGGAAAATACAAAACTATACAATAAGTTAAATCGTCTGCGTTAACTTCCATTCGCCCATCCATCTGCTCCATCATAATAGAAATATTGTGCAACCCAATCCCTGTTTTTTGATGCTCAGAATCAAACCTGGTAATACTATTTTGAATACTGATTCCTACTTCTTCATTCCCATAACAAAGCTGTATACATACCTCATTTTCATGTTTTCCATATTTTTCAATATTAGAAATAATATTATTCATAATTCTGCCAATAAAATCTGTATTTATACATACAGATATCTGTCTCCACTCCAACCGATCTGTATTTACTTTAAATCCTTCATATTCCAGTAAAGCACACAGTTCAGAAAGATAATCACCAAAAGCACACATAATATCTTCTGCAGGTTCCAGTTCTATATGGTGTCGTGAATTTACAAAAAAATATTCAAACATCTGCTCCGACAAATCTCTGATCTGAAGTACACGATCAAAGGCTTTATTTATATATTCCTGAGTAACCGCACCTTCTTTTTGCTGCTTTTTTAGAATCTCAAGATATGCCATCAAACCAGTCAGAGGAGTACGCAGATCATGTGACATTCCTAACACCAGCTTCTCCTGTGCACTCTTCAGGTCATACTCTATCTGCTCTTTTTTCACCAATGTTTGTCTCATATGTTCCAGTCCACTGGCTAACTGTGCAATTTCATCTGTTCCCTGAACAGTTACATTCCCCTGCAAATTTCCTCTGCTGATTATATTTACCTCTTTCATAAGGCATTGTATATATTTTACATTCTCATACATTCCAGATACAACAATTCCAATACACGCCGCGACTCCAAGTACAACAGAAAAGACCATCAATATGTTAAAATATTTATCCGCTGTTCCTTCATATATATATACATCTGCCGTTCCATCCTTAAATGAAATTCTGTGGTACATTCTCCATGTCAGATTTGGTATTTCTCTGCTGCCATACATAATTTTTCCGTTGTAGGAAATATCAAACAACAGCCATTTTCCCCTTGAAATCGTGAAGTCATCAATATTTCGTTCTGTACCCCATTTTTTCAACATTTTATAATCAGATGCACTCAACTTATTTTGTGTAACATACTCCTGAAGTTCTTCTGCACGTTCTGTCTCTTCAGCATAAACATATCCTGTACGAAAGAAAAAGCGTTGCAGTAACCCCTTTCCCCCGAAATATGTCACGCTTAACACTAATAAACCTGCTAATAACCCCTGCATAAGATAGCAAATTATCTTGCCTGTCAAACTATTTCCGCAAATTTTATCCAAGGCGATATCCCTTTCCCCATACGGTTTGAATCATCTTTGGCTTTTGTGGATCATCTTCGATTTTCATTCGTAATCTTCGGATATGCACCATAACAGTATTTCCAGATGAATATAAGAACGGCTCCTCCCACAAACTCTCATAAAGATTTTTTACCGAGAATACCTTTTTCGGGTTTTCCATCATAAGCAATAAGATTCTGTATTCCATTTCTCTGAGACTGATTTCCTTTTCATTGCGGAATACCTCATTACATTGAGTATTCACTTTTACTTTTCCATATTCAATCCAATGTTCTTTTGTCTTCTCACCTTGTAATGTCTGACTATATACATGATATCTTCGTAGTAACGCTTTAACCCGGGCAAGAAGTTCCGCATACGAAAATGGTTTCACGAGATAGTCATCACCTCCTGCCATAAGTCCGAGTAATTTATCAGATTCCTGACTTTTGGCTGTCAGAAACAACACTGGAACATGTGAGATTTTTCGAATTTCTTCACAAGTTTTTATCCCGGATATTCCCGGCATCATAATATCAAGAATAACAAGGTCAATATCATCTGATACTTTTTTCAAACACTGATATCCATCCTCTGCTTCCTGAACAATATATCCCTCACCTTCAAGAAGTATCCTCACTCCTTCTCTAATTGCTGCATCATCTTCTACAACCAAAATATGATTATCCATTTTCATCCTTTCGTCTTCTAAACTGCATATACCCATATTTGCTGACATTGAGAAATCAGGGTCGTATATTCCCATTTTTTTGAACTGTTTGTATAGCTGAATGGATCGTTTACAGAAAATTTCTTTCTGGAATAATCATAAATAACAATAAAATGCCCTGAATTTGTAAAATCTCCGGGACCCATAGCACAGATTATCAGATTTCCATCTTTAAGTCTGTCGGCCATTTCCTGTTCTCCCAGCATATCAAATTGCGAAGCAATTACACCGTAATCCAAAGCAGCTTCTCTCATGAATTTCCAGGATGTTCCAATACCCTCTACATAATATCCCTCGTTCATGGATTTTTGCGCAAGCACAGGTGGTGTTGCCTCTGTATTTCTGGTTAAACTGTATATTACCATTGCCATGCACGTCGGACCACATCCGGAAATTCCTATATCACTTGTTCCATAAGGTTCATATCCCCATCTTTTATCCCATTGAATAAATAAAGGAACTTTTTTCTTCCGTTCCTCAAATGTAAGTCCTTCAGAAGACTTCTTATGTACATCATTGTATCCTTCGACAAATTCCAGCATTTCCGGATTTCTTTTTAAATCCTCTAAAAGAATATCCGGATAATTTTCTGTATGTAAAAATATCTTCTTCCACTCTGCACTTTCCATTATCTGTTTTTTGTAAGCGTCTGTCAATATAATACCCTCTTCAGTTTTTTTCGCTCTTACTGTCACAACTATCCATGCTGCCAGAATTAAAATCAGAAGAATAATTTTACTACAACTTTTTCCCATATGTTTTTTTCTTTTTTTCATCATAAATCACCATTAATATGATCCCGGTAAATCCTGCCATTGTTGGAATTGAAGCTGTAAACCCTACCGAACCATTAATTCCTGTAAGCAACATATTTTTACTATTTACAGTATACATCCATATTGCAGGAAAGTTCTGTGCCACGTCAATATGAAAAATCTGGCTTTCTCCTGATAGAATATTATACAGACAATGAATCATAACCGAAGACCATATAGAACCTGTCTGCTCTGTAACAAGTGCCAATGCAATTCCTGCAATTTCAACAGAAATAATCATCATAATTACTTTTTCTATATCAGAAGTATCAATCCCATCAAAATTATAAACAGCGAATAAAAAACTTGAAACAAACACTGCACATTTCTTTCCAAAAGTATTCTGAAGCAATCTTAAAATCATACCACGAAAGACAATTTCTTCTGTTACTGCCGCTTTAATACCTGATGATAAAATAGAAATTGTAACTACATCTATGATTTCTTTATATGTAAGGTTTCCTTTTTCAAATGTTCCCTTTGTAAAAAATATATAAAAAAGGCATATTAATACCGGCATTAATACCGCTGTTATACACCACTTTTTTTCGGAAGCGGCATTCCTAAAAACAAATCCTGCATTTGAATTCTTATAATATACTTCGTATATAAATATATCATGGTCAGCAGGCTCAAAATCGCAAATGTCACATATAGAATTCTCACATATGGATTCTTCTCACATATCCCATATGCAAATGCTATACTAAATTCATCCGTAAGCTGAATAAGAATGAATGCTATTGCAATATGGAACGTACATTTTATTTTCATAAATGCTCCTTTACTTTTCTCCTCATGTATTATTTTCTAAGAGTTATCTCTTAGAATGTACTTATACAATAACATTTAATTCTTACCTGTTCATTTAACTGTACCTTAACTATTCTTAACTATCTTCAAGCAGATGCAAAGCCTATGACGAAAGCTTTGCCTTAGAAGCTATAGCATCATCCATGGTCATGTTTCCCATAAAATTTGTTTTTCATGTCTACCATCCGAATGCGTCCCGGATCAAAGCTCCGGTTTCTCCGTCTATATAAAACAATTCCTGTTCTTCTGGTGAATCCTTCCATTGGTAAGGACAGCAAAAACTCCATACAGGCCTGTAAACAATTCCATCTGTGGTTTCATCAATATAATATTTCAGACGAATTTTCGTAACTGGAATCGTGATTGGTTCTGTTTTTTCCGTCGTGTCCTCTTCCGTAAAAAATCCAATTTTTCCTTCTTTTACATATTGTCCCACCGATTTCATAATTTCTTCCATGGAAAGCATAGTAACTGTTTCTTTCTCTTTCACCTGAAGCGGGATCGGTATTTTGAAATAACAGTCTTCAAGCTTGAGACCAAATCCTGCGCTTCCCTGGTAATGATACTGGGAAAGTCCACCTGTCGGTATTCCATTCAACATAACTTCTGTGTCGTAATAATCATATCCTTCCGTCATGTTGCTAATTGATTTTCTTACAGAAGTTCCAGCTAAATCAGCTTTGGAAAACAGTTGATTTATAATATTTAATTTCTCATCTTCTGTATTCTCACCTAAAAATCCCAAATCTTTTTCACTTAATCCATCACACTCTATCATCCCATCCGAAATAAATAACTGCAGTCCTTTTTCTTTATTTTCCCAGACCGTTTCATCTGTTACAGATTTTTCCCATCCATCTTTCCCGCCAAACCAGGAGCAGATGTCTTTCTCTGATATATTGCATTTTTTCAGAACTCCCTTTGAAACGTCATCGGTATTTCCGGTAATATCAGCTTCTATCGTAAGGGTTCCTGATTTTCCCGGCAGAGAAGCTGTTACATGGTTTTCCTTTACCTGCAACATTGTTTTTTCCGGATCATATTTTTCATTTACACTCGTAGTATTTGACGAACTTTCCAAATCTGTTGTGTTCTGCGTACTCTCACCCGAAGATGGTTCTATTCCGGTGTCAGCAGCCTGCAATTTCCCTTCTTTTCTATATTTTTCAATGATATCCCTTACTTCATCCTTTAATGGGAGGGTTAACGTAAGGGTCTGAGGCGTATATCCTCTGTAAACGTCCTCCGCAGGAAGTGCATAAGAAACCCTTCCTTCTGAATCTGTAAAAGAACCAATTTTAAAAATCTTTTCGTAAGCTTCAGTGTCTTTCCAGGTATAATAAATCTTACCGTCATAAACAGGATATGCCTGAATAGTCATGGAAAGTTCTACTTCAGAATCTTCTTTTAATATTTTCTCAATCAAAGCGTCATCATACAAAGTAATATGCCCATAATAAAGATCTTCCCCTTCTATTTTATTTAAAGAAGCCAGTGCATCTTTTCCATTCACCGTTGCATGATCACGGCAACCGATCATATAATTCTTTGCCTCAGTGGAAGGTTCTCCGAGAAAACTTAAACCGCCGCCATCAAAATACGCTTCTTTAACAGTCAGCATGGACTGATTCCAATCGACCTCCTCGGGCGTTATTGAATAAGAAGTAATATTTTCTGCAGTTGACTCAGGTTCTGTGACAACCATTTGAGCTGCTTCCTGTTCAGTGACCCCCTGTTGCTCAAGTTCTTTATACAGTCGTCCGATATTTGTTGCAAGTACACCAGTACTAACTCCTAATATAGCAGCTACCGGAAGAAGAATCCGAATTATTTTTTTCTTATTTCCTGAATTTTTCGTTCTTTCTCCATCTGTTTTTTTACTTAAATCCCCCGTTGTTTTCTCATCTGGGGAATTTAAAATTCCACTCAGAACATCTTCCATAGCTTTATCAATATTTTCTGGTATTGTAGTTTCTTCTTTTAAAATCCTTCTGATTTCCTTCATATAGTCTCACCTCCTGATCACCTTTTTTAATTTTGCTCTTGCCCGGGAAAGTTTGGTTGATACGGTATTGCTGTTCATTTCAAGAAGGGCACTGATTTCCTTAACTGAAAACTCATCAAAATAATAGAGTTCCACGATTTTCCTACTTTCTTCATCCAGGCATAAAAGCAATTGTTTCCATTCACAGAGATTCAGTTCTTCACAATGTACCCCTTCTGCAAAATCATCCAGTTCTGCTGCATGGTTCTTTTGGCGGAGAATGTCCTTGCACTCATTTATAAGGATCCGCATCAGCCAGGTTTTAAAATACTTCGGTTCTCTCAGTCTCTGTATATTTTCATAGCAGGATAGGATTGTATTTTGCAGGGCATCAGCAATGTCCTGCTCATCCCGAAGATAAATCCAGGCAGTCTTATACAGGCTCTGCTTATTCATCCGGATTAATCTGACAAATGCTTCTTTATCTCCATTTTTAGCTTCTGTTATTAAAGCATCCATAACGTACCTCCTTTTCTTCTTATAATTATTAGACTTGAAAAACAGCAATTTGCTTTCAAGAAAAAAATTTTATAAAAAATGCCATAGGTTTTCGATACCTATGGCGTGTAGATATAGGGAAAAGCTGCCTTTTTTATCGGCAGTGGAATATTTTCTGTGTTTGTGCCAGATCATCCAAGTCATATGAGTGAATTCCTAATGCTTCTAAATCCATTATCCATTCCTGAACTTCATATCCCAAAATATCTGCGAATATTTTTTTCAATATTCCTTTGTCTTATCAATTATCTTGTATATGGTTCGGTGTCTTTTCCGTCATATACAAATACTTTTATATCCGTATTTTCATCAACATCAGCATGGATGCCTACCGTGTATTCTTCATCTGTAACGTTCAGAAAAGAATAGCAGCCACCCGCAGGAATACTGCCAGATACGAGTTCCTGTTTTCCTTCGCAGAGCAGATGCACAATAACGTCAAAATCGTTTCTGTTCTGAACCGTCAACACGCCTGTTTTGGATAAAATTTTTGCATCAGAATATGTAATTACATAAGAATCAGGCGTTGACTCTTCCGCACAGGTTACAGAACAATCCCACTGTATCGCGGCATTTGCTTTTCGACAGGCTTCTGAAGACTTATATGTTGAAAACATAATCATTGTACTTATAGCAACAATACTAATAATGACCAACACTATTGTCACTTTTTTCTTCACAGCCATCACCTCCACACACAGTTCAATTTGTTACCCATATGATATCATATCTTTTCTTCAATTACATTACCTAATTTTAATACACAGCCATTCGACTTGCTATTACTTTGTTTTCTTCCATGTATAAAATTGCGGATTTGAATATATCTCCCGGTCACAATCTTTTAAAAGATCCTGAAAAAGTTTTGCCCACATCACAGGTATTTTTTTATTCTTTAAAAATGAGGTCTTCTTTTCCAAAAACAAATATCCGGCGGATTGAAAACATATTAATTAAAGCCGTCTGGCAGAATAATATAGAATTAGTAAAAACAAATTATCGGGACATCATACTGAATAAGGCTGTAAAGCTGTCCGGCATTTTCCGGGGGAAGATTGATGCATCCATGAGAACCACCTGTAAGATATCTGTCACCACCAAAGTACGGCTGCCAGTCTGCATCATGAAAGCCAATTCCTCCATTGAATGGCATCCAGTACGTTACCGGCTGTTCATAAGAATAGGTTCCATTTGCTGTCATTTCACCTCGCAGCACGGACGGACTGCTCTTTGAATCCAGTGTGAATATTCCAGGGGGTGTTTTTCTATCCGGATCACCTGGCAGTCCGGATACGATTTCTGATTGAAAAATAATATTTCCATTCTGATAATACCACATATACTGCTCTGTAAGATCTACCTCTATATATGTATCTCCGAGATCATTGATCCCATGTGCATTTGCTCTCATAGAATATACCGGTTCCCTGGTTGTCTGGGTTCCTGATTGAATTTCCTGCATGAGCTGTGCTAATTGTTCCGGGTCTTGCCGATTTTGAAGTTCTTATTGATTGCCCCATCACTTCTTTTTGTCTCATATCTTATTCATCTTTCTTTTATATCAACTAGTTTTTTACATTGTCATTGTCAAAATGCAATGTCTTATGGTACTTCGCATTCTCCTCCAGAAGTTTTTTCCATTTTTGTCCATCCTCTTTCGTAGGATTATCAAAATTCTGCTGGCCTTTCAGCTCATCCATATACTGGACATAATCCAGAAAATAAATATCTACCGTAGAAATATCTCTGTCTTGAATTGCGAAGTTATTACAGTTTCCAGTAGACTCATTGTACGGAAGTGTGTTTCCATTGGCATCAAGAGCTACCATAAAGCAATCACTGTTGGAACCTTCCTTATAAAGTTCATTTACCGTCAATTCATATGGAGTACGAATCACCGATTTAAGTCCAATACCTGCATCGTTTGTATCATTGAGTTCCAATACTTCTGTCTGGGAATCATCTACCGTAACCGGGATATCGAAGCTCCAGTCACCTTCATATTTGTAGTAGCCAGCATCCCTTCCATATTTTTTCTCATCCTCTTCTGACCACTGATAGTTTGCTTCCAGTCCTCTTACCTTCGTAATATCCAGATGCAGGTTAAAGGTATCTGGAATATCAATTTCTTTAATGTACTTCTGATATGCTCCACCACGCTCAGATACTTTATTGATAAACTCTTCCAGCAGCGCATAACCTTCATCCGTCTGATCATCTAAGTCCGCCTGAGTTATTCCCATCTCATCCATTACCTGCTGTGTCATTTCATTGTATTTCTCATTATATTCCGTATAATCTTTTGCGGCTTCAGCCAAATCATAACGGAAAATACATGCATAGGTGTTATCATCCAGAAATTTTCCTTCCACTTGACCGTCAATTACCGGGCTAGCCTCTGAATTAAAGTCCACACCCCCTGTAATATCCAGATCAATGACTGGTGTTCCACTTTCCGCCCCAGTTTCTGTTTCTGGGAACGGTTTATCACTTTTAAACTGCATAGTCACATAAATTGCCTGGCTGTTTGCATATACCTCAGAACATGTAATTGTCAGCCCATCTGCTGTCTTAGTGTAAATAGCATCATTATTGGCATGATCTGTCTTGGCTCCGTCTGTTTCACTGCTATCTATCTTCGTTCCACCAACAGCTTCCAAAGTTGTTGCATGATCTGAAAAGTCACCAAAGAAACTCACATTATCCTGTAAAATTTCAAAGAGTCCTCCTACAACCGGGATATTTTTTGCCATTACCGGATTGATTGCACAGAATACAAATCCTACTGCCAGTACCGCTGCCATCCCTCCTGCTATCCTGCCTCCACTTTTCATCCAATGATATGGATCCTTTGATGCTTTTTTCTGTAAAACAGCGTTATTTTCAATCAAACGATATGCCTGATTAATATGTTCATGCACGATTTCCGGCATTTCTATGTCCTTTTGAAGTTTTTTCTGGAAGTCTTTCTCATTATAATTTAAAGTCGTCATTAGGCACGTCCCTCCTTAACCTTATATCCATACATCTCTGCAATCTGTTTTCTGCCACGATAAAGACGAGATTTTACAGTGCTTTCCTTCATATCCAGAATGTCACTGATTTCCCGGATACCAAATCCTTCCATATAGTATAGAAGAACAACCAAGCGGTATTTACTGTCCAATGGCTCTAAGGCCTGGATCCATTCCATTGCTGCATATTTTTCTTCGTGAAAAGGCGTTTCCGGCATCTGATCCGTATAAGTAACCAGCTTTTTCTTCTGTATCATGTCCTTGCACTTATTGATCAGAATTCGGATCATCCATGTCTTGAAATATCTGTTCTGTTTCAGACTTTTTAGATTTTCATAGCAGGAAAGAATCGTATCCTGTATTGCATCCGCAACATCTTCATCATTTTTCAGATATGCCGCTGCAACCTTGTACATACTCTGTACATTCTCATCTATAAGCCGACAAAAAGCATCTTTATCGCCTTTCTTTGCTTTTCGTATCAAAATCTCATTCATTGTCGTCTCCCTTCTCCTATATCAGACCGGTCATCAGGAAATCTTGTATAAAAGCTTTTCTTTATGCGCTTCTACTTATTAGACGTGCAAACTCCCAAAAAAGTTGCACTTTTTTTTAACAATCTCAGAAAATCTCCAAAAGATTAGTTTGAACACTTCCATGCTTTTCATGATTATCAGTCAAGGTGCTATAAAATATTCCAGGTACTAAAAACAGCCGTACCATGTGCTTTTACATGATACGGCTGCCAATGATTCCAGCCCCTCAGGACAGATCAATCAAAAATCATGTCCTCTGTCCCATCAGGTTTTATAAATATTATTTTCAAAATTCCATTACATTCCAGCGTTACTTTCTGCTCATGGGAAGAACAGAGGCGAACCCTGTGTATCCTGCCCTCTCTCCATTCGAAATCAACTGTGATGTCACCCTGTGCCTTCATTCCCCGGACTTTTCCATCCTTCCATTCATCCGGAAGTGCCGGAAGTAACAGGATATACCCTTTCCTGCTCTGGATAAGCATCTCTGCAACCGCAGCTGCAAAGCCAAAATTCCCATCGATCTGAAATGGTGGATGCGCACACAGCATGTTGGGATAAATGCCGCCTCCCACACAGGAGATATTTTCCTCCCTGGTATAACGGAGCTGGTTTTTCAAAAGCCCCAGTGCATGTTCCCCGTCCCGTAAAGAAGAAGAGGAACAGACAATGAAAAGATTTAAAGCTTATATCGAATATGTAATGAACTTTTATGCCAACTATTACAGATTTTACCGGTAAGTGCAAAATATGGTTTCCGGATATAACCCGGAATCTGTATTTGCAGTTTATGCAGACCTTGTAATCAATAATTTCAGTATACGCTAGAATCCGTTTCCTGTACATAAACAGGATGCGTTAATATATAAACAAAATTTTACAGTTGGCAGACTTAGCCAAAAAGAACCGATATCAGTCTTGCAAAGACCTTGTATCGGTTCTTTTTGTATTTTCTCATTATCTAATTATGGGAGAATTTTTCTGTATCACCGAAAAACCTTTATTCCCGCACTTCAAGCCACTGGTCAATGTTCCCAAAATGTACCGCCTGCAGATTATCTACATCAACCAGTTGCGGGAAGCTGTTTCTGATGATCAGGACACCATTTTCCTTATCCTGTTTTTCTCCACCGCCAGCGATGCCTCCCATGGTCAGATCAAGTGTCAAAACCGTTCCATCTTTATAACGCACCTGGTCAATATTAGCTCTGCCATAAAGATCCATGCCATAGTCCGTACCTGCGTACTCAAATTTGTTTTTTTCATCTTCATACACCTTCATAGCTTCATCATAATCAAGATATAATGACCATAAAAGGGGGGTTATTTCCATTTTCTTCACTGTGATTTCATAACCTCCAAAATCACATTTCCGGTTCACTTCCAGAGTTGTCGGAGGCTTTACTGCACCCAAGGTCCATTTAAAGTCCCATGTTCCATCTGTAATAACAGTCGTATCATAATCTCCTTCCTCCGTAAGATTCTTCAATGTGATTTCTACAGTTTTATTACTCAGATTATAATCACTGTCATAAGAAATCCCTGCTGTGAAATATTTAGAATGTGCCGAATCCTGATCATAGTTCAGCAGATTATCCTGGCTCACACCTGTACTCAGGCTTCCAAATCTGTCATCATCTTCTGCATATACTTCTTTTCCATCGATCTTAAAATGTGTCATCTCCTCAAAAGAAGTATGATCCGTCATAGAAATACTGTCCTCTGTTTTCACTTCAAAAAAAGCATACAGGAATCCCTGATCCTGAATAGAATCTGTCAGGGTAACTGTCACACCGTTTTGTGTTACAGACTGGTCTATATTCTGAATATAGGTTGATTCCTGCATTGTTTCCTGCTGTTTCTCAGATGGTTCAAGTCTTTTTAACAGATGGTCATTCCATTTAAAGAATTCTTTTGCCGCCACTGTGACTCCCATGCCTGTACAGATCACTGCTGCTGCAATCAGTAATCGGCCACTGCTTCTTTTTCTTTTGTATTTTTTATTAACTGCATCTGCCTGCTCAATATGTCTCAGTGTCTCTTCAAATTTATCATGAAAATCCTGTGGTACTTCCGGTGCTATATTATTCCATTTGTTCTCTAACATGACATTTTCCCCTTTCCTGTTATTCTCTTTGATAGTTTGCTGTTTTTCCCAGGCATCGGTCTTTTCTCTTCTTCATCGGATAACTGTGCTTTCAAAAACTCTCTTGCACGGGAAAGTCTGCTTTTAATCGTTCCTTCCGGAATATCCAGAGCCTCACTGATCTCTTTCTGTGAGAATCCTTCTAAATAATACAATGTTACCAAAATCCTCAGATTCTCCGGAAGTTCCATAATCGCCATATACAGATGACTGTATCTGTCCTCCTCAGTCAGCCTCATATTGTCCATATATTCTTCATATGGAATAACATTTTTTCTTTTCCGAAGAATCCCATTGCATTCATTGATCAATATCTTTGTGATCCATGTTCGAAAATACTTTTCTTTCTTTAAGGTGGGAAGTTTCTCATATGCCTTAAGAATTGTTTCCTGCACAGCATCCCCACAATCAGAGTCATTCTTCAGAATGGACTTTGATATATGATACAGCATGGCTTCTGCATCCCGAACCTCCTTAATAAATACATCTTTTGTCATAACTTTGTCTTCTCCTTTTGTCCAGCCGGATTACTACACGTGTTTACTTTTTTACTTTTACACTAATTAGATGCACCGGGAAGAGAATTGGTTCTCATAAAATTATCTCAGGATTTTGTAACTTAAAAAATACAATTTGCACATATACAATGATACAATAAAAATATAAAAATTATAGCAATTCCTACACGAAAGGGGTCATGTTTTATGAGAAAAAGAAACAATTTTATTTCTGTGTTTACTATGTTTCTGGCAATTGGTTTTGCAATTATCTTCTCCATACCCGTAAAAGCAACGGCAAATGGGGTCCAATTAAAAACAAATCGGACATACGCAGCATATGATGTTACCGGTGATGGAATGAAAGATAAAATCAGAATCAGAGCAGCCAATCCAACCGACGATGAAGCATATGCGTCACTTACTGTATCGGTTAATGGAAAAACAGCTTACAGATTAAAAAATACACGTTTTTATAATGTTATAGCAAATATTTATACATTGAAAAACGGACAGCCGTTTTTATATCTCTATGCACCAGCCGAGAATGGTGACGGACCTGTATGTGCATTATTAAAATACACAAACGGAAAGTTCAGAAAAATCCTTGATTTCACTGAGATTATGGCAGGATACGGAAACCATCGCATAGGTGAAGTTACCAATTTAAATGGAAATAAGATTGTAATTACAGAGAGCATCGTTTCTTATTCTCTTGGTATCAATGCAATTAATTTCACCTACAAATATGTCAATGGAAAATTTGTTCCGACAAGCAGATATGGATCTTACAAAGAAATATATTCCGCAGACGGAAGCAGCCGATATTTCACAGTAAACAGTGATCTTCCGGCATATACCAGACCAGGCGCTACTGCGGTAAACACGACACTGAAAACCGGATCATTAACGAAAATCATTAAATGTGCACTCATAAGCGGAAAGATGTATATTCAGTTAGAATGCGATGGAGAAATCTACTGGATTAAAGCGCTGGAAAATCCACCGATTGCTGATAACGAAAGACAATTTATGGAAGTTAGATATGCAGGATGATATCATGTTTGGGTAGTGTAAAATAGTTTGTATTTTTTATGGCACTCATATACAGCAAGCGGATCAATGTCAATGTAACCGGACTCATCTCTGTTGCCAGAAAGATTCCATGCAAGAGTACCTGTTCATGAAAGTTATCCAATGGTATCACCTGTACTACTGTTGGAAAATATTCGTTCATATTGTTATAGACCTATTATTTTAATCAAAATAAATCCCTATGACTTCCAGTTCTTGTCAAATATAGGAATAATTCATCTTCATAGATTTCATAAATCAACAACCAATCAGGAGTAATATGGCATTCGAACTAGAAACAGCTGGCTTAACCTCTGAAGGTACTTATGTGCCCCCAACATTATCATTAAGGCATTTAAAAATACCTGATTTAAACTTTCTACGAAAATCTTCACATTCTTCAACCGAAAGTAAAAATAATAACTCAAATGATTATACAGAAGAATAAAGCACTAAAAGCACCCAATACCAATTAAGGCGTTGAGTGCTTTTATCGTATATTCCACTATTCCATTTTGATTTATCTGCAAAATGTTCAAACACTTCGCAAAATATATGGATCATAAAATCTGTATCTCTGCCACGAAAAGGTCAGAACTTACTACAGCCCCAACCTTTCTATTTTAGTCTTCATAATGGCCTCTACAGGTGATGGTCCAAAGAAACCCATTCCCATTTATGTTTTAAGCCAACCAGCTTACATTCTCAGTCCGTCTCATTCAGCTCATGTTCCTGCCCATTACCTGCTGATAACTGATCAATTCCTCTGTCTATCATATCCAGATATTCCGCATTTTGAACAGTCTTTTCAGACTCTTTCTTCCATCTTGCCTGTACATATTCTTCTACACGTGACACCAGCTCTTTTGCTGTCTGGATCTGTTCCTCAGCCTCTTCTCTTGTCGCTATATAGAAATCATCATAATCACTGGCATGACGGATTTCTTCTGATTCAACAATTTTCTTTCCAAGCTTTCTCGGAAAAATCTCCGTTTTTACATAATTCTTATTGAAATTCGCCAGAGCATCTTTATGTCTTTTATACGCATTACCATCCAGCGCATGCACAGCTGATATTGCATGGTAAATCCCATAATATGCCCGGTTATTTGCTCCACGGAATTCTTTAGCTGCCAAAAGGATTTCGGCTGCCTTAATATCACTTTTAGAGGTTTCAATACGATACAGTACCAAATCTTTCTGCGTTCCCTTTTCATTAGGCTGCATCAAACAGTTTCACCCCTTCCTTCTTTACATTCGCATAAAATGGGTATACATCAACCCAGTTCTGGAAATGCTGTTGGCTTTTTGCTATCGGTTTAATATCAAGGCCATGATCCATATTGAAATCAAAAGTTTCTCCTGACAATTCATGGCGATACTGTTTAATATCTATGTCTGACAAGTCCAGGAGAATCATTATATCTATATCAGAATCTGCCTTATAATCTCCCCTTGCATAGGATCCATATAAAATTACTGTCTTTAAATGACTTCCATATATCTTCCGTAATATTTCGGTATACTGATCCAACAATATTTTTATTGTTACCGGCATAATGTTTTCTCCTTTCCTGCTTCGATACTTTTTTCTTTATTATAACCGAACCACCATATCTTTTCTACTGCTTTCTCACACTGTAAATTCATATTTTTCCCGCATTTGTCACAAGATTGTCACAGACTCCTGCCAATATGCCCGGGAAAGCGCGTATTTACGGCATTCTTTCAAAATTAATATCAAGCATTTTCTTTTTGCATATATTATCTTATATTATCTCTTTTTATAAATCAACAGTTCTGGATTTTCACCATCCTTCTCATATGTACATGCCAGAATAAAATCCATACTTGCCAAAATACCAAAGCACCTATCTCCTCCAAATTCAGACTCCAGTTGGTTCCCCAGATAGGTTTTCTGATCATCAAGGAATTTTACTTTTTGTCCATTAGGCAGAGTATATTCCAGATTCACATATTTCCCCACAAGTGCATTTAGCTTGTCTACTCTTGGATGTCCGTCGATATGCAGATCATTTATTTCGTTTATCAATTGCATTTTAAACTCTTCAAACTGCCCATTGTCACTAAGTTCATCATATCTTTTCCAGTAATCTAACTTTGGAAGCATTTCCTTCAAATAAGAGCGTGCCTGTTCTTCTGTAAAGTTTTCATTTACCATATTCTTTACACACACATCAATCAATTCATCCATATCATTATATGTGTATGTTCCATCTGCATAGCACCATTTACAATACTCCTCATTTAATGTACCGCTTGGACCGAGGCATATAAAGAGCCATCCGAGAAAAGTCTCTTTGCGCGGAAAGGATAAATGCCCCTTTCCTATGTACGAAGGCATCCACCTCTTCCAGGGGAACCAGCGGACCCGCAGAGACAAACACATTTCCGTCTTTATGTACACGGAGATTCAAGTTCTTGACCTCTTTCTGCTCCAAGGTGAAATCAATGGTTTTCCCTTCGAAAACAACAGAACGGTGATGTGTTTCCATACTCAAAACCTCCGCAGGGCAACAGTTTTGACGTTCTCGATGACTTTATCGATGGTGTCAAAGGAAAGCTTTAGCCCCTGTTCTTTCTCGTATCGATAAAAGAGATCGTCAATATCCTGTGCAATCCTGTCGTGGATTGTTTGGTTATTGGTCCAATCCACCTGGCTATGCGCAGCAATGATATTCTTGATTTCCAGAGAGAGCTCTGCGGCGAAGTCCAGGGACACTTCCGCTTCTGGAGCGCTGCTGAAAACAGCGGAGAGCACCCCATAAAATGCCTGGGCATGAACATCCTCTTGAATGGCCTTTGGGTAAGTGACTGTGCTTTTCCCCGTATGGTAATCTTCCATGATTTCCCGCATTTTACTCAGATATTCAGATTCAGAAATAACCCGCTCTTTATACTGATCCAGAGCCGCCCGAATCCGCTGAGAGAAGCTGTCATAATAGGCCGGATTTTCCTGATACTTCTCGCTGATGCTTTTTGTCAGCTTGCTGTTGATAGCATCCGCCTTGGCTCGGAGGGAACCCAACTCCTCCAGTTCTCTCTCGAAGTCGTCCTTATTGAGAATATCCACGGGGCTAGTAATCTGTTTCAATCCCGCCACTGATAAATGGGTATCCAGCAAATTCTGCATCAGCGGTTCATATTCCCTGTTATCTATGGCATCGCAATATCGGATCTTCACACTGCGGCGCACCTTGGAAAAGAAAACAAAGGCGCTTTGATATTTTTCGCTAAAGCATCGAAGGCCGGCTCCGCATTGAGAACCACGTTCAAAGTCCTTCCAAAAGTACAGAGAAGATTATAAAATGATTCCCTGCGCTTAGGATCCGCCAGAAAAACCTCCACCTCTTCCGCATCGTTGGGATGGCTCACCGGCTGCAGCAGGTCCACCAGGCGAGAGTAAGCATCCCGCAGATGTCCCAGAACAGACATCACATCCACCACAACACCCTTGAGATCACGGCCCTCAAAGTTTTCTAAGCCGGCACCGCTGTAAATATCCATAGCGGTGTCCAGCTTTTCAATCAATCCTCGATAGTCAACAATAAGACCGTAGTCTTTCCCTTCGCACAGGCGATTGGTCCGGGCAATAGCCTGCAAAAGACCGTGTTCCTTCAATTCCTTGTCGATATAAAGAACCTGGCAGATCGGTGCGTCAAAGCCCGTTAGCAATTTACTGCAAACAATCAAAATGTCGATGTCGCCCGCTTTGAACTGGCTCTTCATGGTTTCCTCGTAGGTATCCGCATCTCCGTATTGGTTCATCATACGATTCCAATAGGCAACTACCTTGTCATCCGTTCCCTCATCGCAATTGTCAACGCTTTCCCGCAAATCGGGCGGAGAAATCACCACGGCGCAATTTAGGTCACCAAACTGTTCAAAACATTCCAAATAACGCACGGCGTCCCGTTTATAGTTCGTTGCCAGCATAGCTTTGAATCCTGTATGCTGGAAGCCCTCCACAAAATGGTTGTTGATGTCCAGTGCGATACGCTTAATACGAGCATCGGTGGAAGTCAAACGGCG
>OLRM01000599.1_pt1 | contig 24261 bp, 20 predicted proteins | sample 1643211 | NCBI WGS metagenome assembly OLRM01 (sample SAMEA3136690, study PRJEB25190) | human gut metagenome | biome: human gut; feature: human-associated habitat; material: faeces | place: Austria | collected 2013
CCATTTTGTCCAGCACCTGCGCAAATTCAAGGGAGAGAAACTGCTGGCTGACCAGAGAGAGATCGAGGGAAAAGAGCGAAGAGAGTGACTGGTTCAGATGAAAGGAGACCACCGCAAACGCGTCCGGTGGCAGGCCGTCCACTTCCAGCGTGAAACGTAATCCGGTTGACATAGCAACCTCCGGGTTTAAGGAAAAACAGACAGTTCGCTGTTAAAGCGGCTGTAACAGTACAGTGTTACGCTTGCGTTCAGGCACGCTACCGCCGAAGTTTCCGGCATCCGCCATCTCCCGTGAACGTAACCCCTTACTGACAACCTTTCTTTTTACGGCGTAATACAAAAACAGCATCCGGCCTAATAGCCGGATGCTGTTGGCTTAACTTATGCTTCCAGCGGTGCGCGCCAGTCGTCGGCACCGGAGGTGCCAGACTTGACGTGTTCCCACTCTATTTTGCGGTAGGCCAGTGAAACTTCGAGCAACTGGGTGAACTCGCGTTTCGCCGGATCCTGGCAATGCGGCATATGCAGTTTCATATCGACAATCGTCGAATCGGTCAGGCGGGTGGTGAAATAATGCTCCTGTTTGCCTTCCACAGAGGTACGCCACCAGTGAAGTTCAGTGGTTGGCAGCATTTCGCCGGAGGCCAGTGCGTTGTACATCAGCGGAACAGCTTTGTTCAGCGCCACGGTAAAAATGAACGGCTTGTGAGCACGCTGACCCGCAGGCTGGCCGGACTGAGGATCGGTCGGGACAGTAACGTTATGCAGGAATTCCTGCACCAGCATCTCGTCTTCGTGCCCCTGCACATAGATGTTGCCGACAGAATCAGCGGTAAATGCACCTGCAGTAATATTTCCCTGGGTCTGACCAGTGATGGAGATATAACACGGTGTTGGCATTTGTAAACTCCTTGTTAACGTGGTTAATTACTACTTACAATGACCTGCCGTTAATCCCAGACAGGCAGATGCAACTCACTTCACGGAACCGCATCATTTTTCAGTATTTTTTACATACAAACCGAGCTAGAATTTACGGTTGTCGTAAAAACTATTTTTAAAATCATTAAATCTCTTATTCAGCAATAAGTTAATAATATATATCTGGATAACCATACCCAACTGTTCAAAGTCCGTATTGCCTCCATAAAATGGCCAAAGCTGAATCATGAATAAATATTGTATTTATCCTTTCTGAATTATCATTTTGATAATTTTTGAGATATTCCTTAAAAATACCCACTTAATCAATCACAAAACAAATATATAAACAAGCAATCATCAGATTAGCTTATGTTTAATGAAATTATTATATAATTCAATAAGTTACATAAAAACTCTATATTTAAATTATTGCCATAATACACCTGACGCGAATTTCGCAGGTTCACACAATCTATTTAACGCTTGCAGAATACCTCTCTTTACGATCGATAAAAAGTCCTTTTCTTATTTATTTTGAAGCGTAGAATGCGGGGTGATGAAGGAGTGGTGATTTTATTTTCACCGCCATTAGGGCGGCATTGCCGATATTTTTTTGCGGTACAAATATGCCGTGTTCATGGCCTGTACGAGATAACATGACGGATCACTTTTATGAGCAAAAAATTTGAAGGCAGCGTCGCGCCTCGCGAGCGTATAAATATATCCTATGTCCCGAAGACGGACGGCCAGACGGCTGAAGTGGAGCTTCCGCTTAACATGCTCGTTGTCGGCGATACCGGAAATACGCAGGAGACATCCCCACTGGATGAACGTCAGGCAGTTTCCGTTAACAAGCACAATTTCGGTGCGGTGATGGCTGAAGCAGCCATTGGCCTCAATTTTACCGTCCCCGCCACGCTGAAGGGAAGCACAACGGACGATGAACTGAATGTGGCGCTGAATATCAAGTCACTGGATGATTTTTCACCGGACAGCGTGGCCCGGCAGGTTCCGGAAGTTAATAAATTGCTGGAATTGCGTGAAGCACTGACTGCGCTGAAGGGGCCGATGGGCAACCTTCCGGCATTCCGTACCCAGCTCCAGGCATTGCTGGAAAATGAGGAGTCCCGCGAGCAGTTGCTCAAAGAAATCGGCCAAGTGAGTGGGAAATAACCACCACTATTTCATTAAACAGGGTTATCCAGACATGGCGGCACACAAAAATATCTCCGGGAAACACCCCCTCTCTGACGAAGACATTTTGCAGGCGGTTTACCGGGTATGTTTCAGCCCGTCCGGTGAAATCAACCGGGATGGCGTGGATGCGCTGATTACAACACTGGATCGCCGTATCAGTGATCTATTGGATGAGATTATCCATCTTTGTGAGTTTCAGCAGAGCGCGCCGTACTGGCGGCGCGTACTTCACTGACGGCGAAAACCCGGTTTCAGAAACACAGCTAAAACAGAAGGATTTTCAGTATGTCTTTACAGGAAGAGGAACTCGTTTCCAGTCATGCCGGGCAGACTGATCAGGCATCGTCGCTGCTTGATCAAATCATGGCTCAGACCCGTATTCAGCCCGGTTCAGAAGGTTATGACGTTGCCCGCCAGGGTGTGACAGCCTTTATTGCCAGCATCCTGCAATCCACTGCATCTGCCGAACCGGTCAATAAACTGGCCGTGGACAGCATGATTGCAGATATTGATGAACGCATCAGCCGCCAGATGGATGTCATCATCCATGCGCCTGCCTTTCAGCAGGTCGAGTCGTTCTGGCGCTCACTGAAAACCATGGTGGATCGCGTTGATTTCCGTGAAAACATCAAGGTCAACGTGCTTCATGTCACCAAGCAGGAACTTCTGGAAGACTTTGAGTTTGCGCCAGAAATTATTCAGTCCGGATTTTATAAGCACGTTTATTCGTCCGGTTTCGGACAGTTTGGCGGTGAACCCATCGCTGCCGTGCTGGGCGCTTATGAGTTCAAAAATACCGCGCCTGACATGAAACTGCTGCAATACGTCAGTGCCGTGGGCGCAATGGCGCACGCACCGTTCCTGTCCTCCGTTTCCCCGGAGTTTATGGGGCTGAACTCGTGGACCGAACTGCCTAATATCAAAGATCTTTATGCCATCTTTGAAGGTCCGGCCTACACCAAATGGCGCGCCCTGCGTGACTCGGAAGATTCGCGCTATTTAGGGCTTACGGCACCCCGCTTCCTGCTTCGCCAGCCCTATTCACCAACAGATAACCCTGTTAAGAACTTTAACTATTACGAAGATGTCAGCCAGAACCACGAAGATTATCTGTGGGGTAATACGGCCTGGATGCTGGCATGCAATATCGCAGACAGTTTTGCCAAATACCGCTGGTGTCCAAACATTATCGGTCCGCAAAGCGGCGGCGCAGTGAAAGATCTGCCGGTGCATCTGTTCGAAACGATGGGGCAGATTCAGGCCAAAATCCCAACCGAGGTGCTGGTCACCGATCGCCGCGAATTTGAACTGGCTGAAGAGGGTTTTATCACCCTTACCATGCGTAAAGACTCTGATAATGCAGCCTTTTTCTCTGCAAACTCGGTACAAAAACCGAAGCACTTTCCGGGAAAAGACGCAGAAACCAACTATAAGCTGGGTACGCAGCTTCCTTATCTCTTCATCATCAATCGGTTAGCGCACTACATCAAGGTGTTGCAGCGTGAACAACTGGGGTCATGGAAAGAAAGGAGCGACTTAGAAAGAGAGCTTAATACCTGGATCCGTCAGTATGTTGCCGACCAGGAAAACCCGCCTGCAGACGTGCGCAGCCGCAAACCTCTGCGCGCTGCCAAAGTTGAGGTTATGGATGTAGAAGGCGAACCCGGCTGGTACCAGGTTGCGCTAAGCGTGAGGCCTCATTTTAAATTTATGGGGGCAAATTTTGAGCTTTCCCTGGTTGGCCGGTTAGACAGGGAGTAACACACCATGATACCGGATCGGGAAAGAACCACAGGTTCTCTTTTTGAGCGTATGGAAGCCTCTTCAGCCAGAAACCGGCAGGGAGGCAGTATTCATTCGCTCAGGCAATCCATTCGCCAGAACCTACGAAACATTCTTAATACCCGGTCCGGTAGTTGCCGGGGTGCGCCTGAGCTGGGCATTGATGAACCGGAAGGGGCTGAAAACTTCCGCGAATCAATGAGTCGGGCCATCGCGCAATGTATAGAACGCTATGAACCCCGGATCTCACGCGCTGAAGTGCAGGCAGTGGTTTCATCCGCCTCCAGCCCGCTGGATATGACGTTTCATATTACAGCCTGGGTGACATTTAACGAAACGCATGAGGTGCTTGAATTTGATATGGCACCGAATGGCAGCCAGCATTACCGGGTGGACTGACAAATGGAATTTGAAGAACGCTATTTCCGGGAAGAACTCGATTACCTGCGCCAGCTTAGCAAGCTGCTGGCAACGGAAAAACCCCATCTGGCCCGCTTCCTGGCCGAAAAAGATGCAGATCCGGATATTGAACGCCTGCTGGAAGGGGTGGCTTTTCTTACCGGCAATCTCCGCCAGAAAATTGAGGATGAATTCCCAGAACTGACGCACGGGCTTATTAAGATGCTATGGCCTAATTACCTGCGTCCGGTTCCGGCAATGACCCTTATTGAATATACGCCGGATATGGATAAGTCTTCTGTGCCGGTGTTAATCCCCCGTAATGAGCAGTTTACAACCAACGCCGGGGAAATTAGAGTCGATGAAGTGCTGCCCTCCGATGCTAAAAAGGAGGAGCCGCCTCCCTGTACCTTCACCCTCTGCCGGGATATCTGGCTGCTGCCCGTTCGCCTGGAGCAGATTGAAAACCGCAGTACGACCCGTAATGGTGTTATCAACATCACCTTTTCGGTCGCACCGGGAACGGACTTCCGCACGCTGGATCTGAACAAACTTCGCTTCTGGCTCGGCAATGACGACAACTATACCCGTGACCAGCTTTATTTATGGTTCTGTGAATACTTGCAGGGTGCCGACCTGACTGTGGGTGAACAGCATATTCGCCTGCCTGAGTTTATGCTGAAAGCTGTCGGTTTTGAGCCGCAGGATGCCATGCTGCCCTGGCCGAAAAACGTCCACAGCGGCTACCGGATCCTTCAGGAGTATTTCTGTTACCCCGATGCGTTTCTCTTTTTTGATCTTTGTGGTTGTCCGGCTTTGCCTGACGGATTGCAGGCGGAATTCTTTACCCTGCAACTGCGTTTTTCGCGCCCTTTGCCCGTGGACATCCGGCTGCGCCGCGATTCCCTGCGCCTGTATTGCGCACCTGCCATTAATTTATTTATCCACCATGCAGAAGCCATCACGCTGGACAACCGGCGGGCAGACTATCCGCTGGTTCCCAGCCGCCATTACCCACAACATTACGATGTATTTTCCGTTAACAGTGTGGTGAGCCAGGTCCAGGATATGTTCAGGAAAAAAGATCTGGGGCGTCCTGTTTCGACGCAGGCCGCGCGCCAGTGGCCAGCCTTTGAAAGTTTCAGCCATCAGATGGAATACAGCCGGAAGCGGGAAGTGGTGTACTGGCATCACCGGACCAAAACATCCCTGTTCCATCGCGGCTTTGATCATACTCTTGCCTTTATACATGCTGATGGCAGTTATCCGTCAGATGAATCTCTGCTCAGTAATGAAGTGGTTTCGGTATCGCTGACCTGTACCAACCGTGAGCTTCCGTCACAAATTCGTTCCGGCGATATCACCGGCACAACCGGTAAAAATGCGGCTGTTGCTTCATTTCGCAACATTACCCGCCCGACGCAACCACTCTGGCCGGTCATTGATGGCAGCCTGCACTGGTCCCTACTCTCCGCCATGAACCTGAATTATCTGTCATTACTGGATACGGACGCGCTGAAGCAGGTCATCGCCAACTTTGATCGCCACGCAATCCATCATCCGCAGACGGCACGGCTGTCACAACAAAAGCTGGATGCCATTGAGCGTCTGGAGACCCGCCCCGTTGATCGCCTGTTTACGGGTATTCCCGTCCGGGGGCTGGCCTCCGCGCTGTATCTGCACCCGGAGCCGTTTGTCTGTGAAGGGGAAATGTATCTGCTCGGTACGGTGCTTTCGCATTTTCTGTCGCTGTACGCCAGCGTTAACTCATTCCACATGCTGACCGTTGTGAACACAGAAAGCCAGGAGACATGGAAATGGACGGAAAGAATCGGGCAGCATCCTCTTATCTGAGTCCGGGAAATCCCCCGGCAGATAAAGAGCAGAATGATCCGCTGGCACAGGTTTTCCATAATGCCTGCTCTTACAATTTTTTTGCGATGGCGGAGCTGTTGCACCGCCTGGCAAAGGGTGAAAAGGGGACGCCAGAATTATCCCTGCGTGACGATCCGGCACAGGAAACCCTGCGTTTCAGCGCCGATGCCAGCCTTGCCTTCCCGTGCAGTGATATCAGTGCGCTGAAACGGGATACGTCAGGGGCATTCAGAATGACCACCACCTTTATGGGGTTACAGGGGAGCCAGTCGCCTCTCCCCGGTTATTACCTCGATCACCTGGCCTGGAAAGCGGTACATGAACAAAGTCCGGTAGGTGATTTTCTGGATATGTTCAGCCACCGCCTGACCCAGTTTGTCTGGCATATCTGGCGTAAGTACCGCTATCACATCAGTTTTCGTAACGGCGGTGTGGATGCGTTCTCGCAGCGCATGTACTCCCTTGTCGGGCTGGGCCACCGCCAGCTTCGCGATAAGCTGGCGATTAATCACAGCAAAATGCTGGCGTATTCCGGGATCCTGGCAAATCCGGGACGATCCCCGGAAATAATCTGCGGCCTGGTGTCCCACTGCTTTGATTTGTCAGACGTGACGCTGCAAAACTGGCAACGTCGCAAGGTGGATATTGAACCGGATCAGCAAAACAGTCTGGGGAGCTATTCACTTAAAAATGGCGAAAAACTGGCGGGAAGATCGGTACTGGGCAACTTTGTTCTGGGTACACGGGTGCCCGATCTCAGCGGAAAATTCCAGCTCAGTATTACCAGTCTGACCCGAAAACAGTTCCTCTCTTTTCTGCCGTCCGGCGAAAACTTCCTGCCACTGACGATGTTTGTGTCCTTCATCCTGCGCGATCAGCTTGCCTGGGACTTACATCTGGGGCTGGCGCCGGAGCAGGTGGGCGCAATGCGCCTGGGCGATAACAAAAGTGCGCTGCTGGGCTGGACCAGCTTCCTCGGCACACCGGAAGAACGACCCTCAGTCACCATCAGGGTACGGTCGTAAATTATGATAATCACGGAGCAGAATATGCCGGAAGAGAAACTACAGACGCTTTCATTGCAGGTCATTAACGGCAGTGAGCTGGAAAGCGGGCGGGCGGCGCGCTGTCTGTTCACACAGCAGGGAAATGTCGGCCATGGCCCCGAATGCCAATGGTCGGTACAGGATCGTCAGCAGAGCATTCCGGCTCAGGCTTTTACCGTTATCCTACACGATGGCACATTTTGTCTGCGCCCGCAGACGGCACAACTGTGGCTGAACCAGGCAAAAGTCACAGCAACATCAGACCTGATACAGCTGCGCCAGGGCGATGAGATCCAGATAGGGCGTCTGATGGTGAGGGTTCATCTGAACCGGGGAGATATCCCCCATTACGATGAGGAAATGGCCACTCCCGAAACCATCGTTACCAATCGCGATATGCTCACGGATACCCTGCTGTCAACGGAGGGTGCGCCACACTATCCGGGAATGACTCACCGGCATCAGCTTGCAGACACCGTGGTAAACGGTTTTTCTACCGATCCACTCCAGGCACTTCAGTCCGAAAGCCTGATTACCACGGGCGATCCGCTTTCAGGCATTGCGGCTGTCCGGCCATCGGCACCGCTGTCCGATCCGGCAAGTAATGGGGGGATCAATACGCCGTTTATGGATCTGCCGCCCATTTATGCCAGCCCCGGCGATCGTAATGATGACTTCTCTGTGGCAGAAATGGCGCAACGCCACCTTGCGGTCACCCCCTTACTGCGCGGTCTCGGCGGCTCGCTTACCGTGAGCAATTCTGACGATGCGGATGATTTTCTGGAAGAGGCCGGACGCACGTTACAGGCCGCAATAAAAGGTCTGCTCGATTTGCAGCAACAGCGTAACAGCCTCTCAGACAAACATTTGCGCCCGCTGGAAGATAACCCGCTGCGCCTGAACATGGATTACGCCACCGCGCTCGACGTGATGTTTGCCGAAGGTAAAAGTCCGGTACATCTGGCGGCTCCCGCCGCTGTCAGTGAAAGCCTGCGTAATGTCCGCCACCACGAAGAAGCTAACCGGGCAGCGATTGTGGAGTCACTTCGTGTCCTGCTTGACGCTTTCTCACCACAAAATCTGCTGCGCCGCTTTGTGCAGTACCGCCGCAGCCATGAACTGCGCCAGCCGCTGGATGATGCCGGAGCATGGCAAATGTACAGCCATTATTACGAAGAACTGGCCTCCGATCGCCAGCAGGGGTTTGAGATGCTGTTTAACGAGGTCTACGCCCAGGTCTATGACCGGGTGCTTCGTGAAAAACAGCGGGAGCCGGAAGCATGAACAGGAAGGCGTTTCTGGCCTGCGTGCTGATGTGCGTCATATTAACCGGCTGCGAAACGGCGAAAAAAATCAGCGAGGTGATCAAAAACCCGGATATCCAGGTCGGGAGCCTGAAGGAGCAACCTTCGGAAATAACCGTCACCCTGCTGACCGAACCGGACACCAATACCAATGCGGAGGGTGAATCAGCTGCCGTGGATGTGCAACTGGTGTACCTGACTGACGACTCAAAATTGCTGGCAGCCGACTATGACCAGATAGCCAGTACGCCGCTACCGGATGTGTTGGGTAAAAACTATATCGACCACCAGGATTTCAACCTGTTGCCGGACACCATCAAAACCCTGCCGCCGGTAAAGCTGGATGAGAAAACGCAGTTTATTGGTGTCGTGGCCTATTTCTCCGATGACCAGGCCACTGAATGGAAACAAATCGAGACGGTGGAAGGAACCGGCCACCATTACCGCCTGCTGGTGCATGTACGTCAAAGCAGCATCGAAATGAAAAAAGAGGATGAATAATTATGGCAACCACCCGCAACAAGGTGATGTGGCAGGAAGGGATGCTGATGCGCCCACACCATTTCCAGCAACAGCAGCGTTACAACGACTACCTGGATAACCAGCGTTTCCGGGCCATGAATGATTTATCCTGGGGATTTACCGAACTCACCCTCAACAATGAACTGCTGGCGCAGGGTAAGATCATGATTGACAGCGCGTCAGGCACACTGCCCGACGGCACCGTCTTTTCTATCCCAGACCAGGACGCACTGCCCGATCCGCTGCACCCGCAAAATTTTCCGGACGAAAGAAGCCGCAATATTTACCTCGCTCTGCCGGTCGCCAGTGATGTGAGAAATGAAATCAGCGACGGGCGGCGAATCGGGCGTTACCGGCTGAATTATGCCGATGTCCGGGATCTGCATTCAGAAGAAGGTGACGCGCGAACACTGACGCTGGGTCAACTGACGCCGCGCATTATGAGCGGTGCAGAAGATATGAGCGCCTATATTACGCTCCCGCTTTGCCGTATCAGCGATCGCCATGCCGACGGCTCCCTGACGCTGGATGACGATTTTATCCCCTCCTGCCAGAATATTCAGGTCAGTAAGAAACTGCGTGTTTATCTCAAAGAGGTACAGGGGGCCATTGGCGGACGGGCAAGCGATCTGGCAAACCGCATTGGCTCTCCGGCGCAGAGCGGCATCGCGGATGTGGCGGAATTTATGATGTTGCAGTTACTTAACCGTAACCAGACCCGGTTTACCCATCGCGCTCGTCGATCCCAGCTCCACCCGGAAGATTTCTACCTTGATCTTGCCGGGTTGCTGGGTGAACTGATGACCTTTACCGAGCCGTCGCGCCTGCCCTGCCCGCTTGATGTGTATGATCATCATGACCTGACCAAAACATTTAAAACGCTGTTACCGGAAGTCAAACGGGCGCTGCATACCGTACTGTCGCCAAGAGCCGTCAATCTGCCGCTGCATCTGCGTGACGGTATCTGGCAGGCCGATATCCATGACACAGAACTGCTGCAATCTGCCACCTTTGTGCTGGCCGTGGCGGCAAACATGCCGGTCGATCAGATCCAGCGCCAGTTTATCCAGCAGTCGAAAATTTCCTCGCCGGAAAAAATCCGCAATATGGTCAGTGTGCAGATCCCCGGTATTCCTCTGCGTGCACTGATGGTGGCTCCCCGCCAGCTTCCCTACCATTCCGGGTTCAGCTATTTCGAACTCGACAAAAGCGGCCAGGCCTGGTCTGAAATAGCTGCCACCGGGGCCGTTGCACTGCATGTCTCCGGCAGTTTTCCGGACCTGAATATGCAACTGTGGGCTATAAGAGGGTAAGACGATGGATGAGGAGTCACTGTCTCTGCCACCATTTATCGGACACGACGAAAAAGGCCAGCGCGACTACCATCTCGCGCTTCGTGGCAACAGCCTGAATCCGATGATCGACGCAGCCACGCCGCTACTCGGTATGGTAATGCGCCTTTCAACCATGAACAGCCAGACGATGCCGGAGCATCTTTTTGCTCAGGTGGTGACGGATGTTCAGGCCGTGGAGCAACTGCTTCAGGAGCAGGGCTACGAACCGGGCGTGATTATCTCGTTTCGCTACATCCTCTGCACGTTTATTGATGAAGCGGCGCTCGGTAACGGCTGGTCAAACAAGAACGAGTGGATCAAGCAGTCATTGCTGGTCCATTTCCACAACGAAGCCTGGGGTGGCGAGAAAGTTTTCATCCTGCTGGAGCGCCTGAACCGTGAACCCAAACGTTACCAGGATCTGCTGGAATTTCTCTGGATCTGTTTTTCTCTGGGATTTCGCGGGCGCTACAAAGTGGCAGCACAGGATCAGGGGGAATTTGAGCAGATCTACCGCCGTCTGTACCACGTTCTGCATAAACTGCGCGGCGATGCCCCTTTCCCGCTGTTACACCAGGACAAAAAAACCCAGGGCGGGCGTTATCAGCTCATCAGTCGCCTGACTGTTAAACATATTTTTTGTGGTGGCGTTGTCGTGCTGGCGTTGTTTTACCTGTTCTATCTGTTGCGGCTGGACAGCCAGACGCAGGACATCCTGCACCAGCTAAACAAATTACTTCGATAAGGACGTTTATGATCCAGATTGATCTTCCCACGCTGGTAAAACGGCTGAACCTGTTCTCCCGCCAGGCGCTGGAGATGGCCGCCTCTGAATGTATGAGTCAGCAGGCAGCGGAAATTACCGTCAGCCATGTGCTTATTCAGATGCTCGCCATGCCACGCAGCGACCTGCGGGTTATTACCCGCCAGGGCGATATTGGCATGGAAGAGTTGCGCCAGGCGCTGACGGTGGAGAACTACACAACTGCCCGTTCTGCGGACAGCTACCCGGCATTTTCCCCGATGCTGGTTGAGTGGCTGAAAGAGGGCTGGCTGCTGGCGTCGGCTGAGATGCAGCACAGCGAATTGCGTGGCGGCGTGTTGCTGCTGGCCCTGCTGCATTCGCCGCTGCGTTATATACCGCCTGCTGCCGCCCGGTTGTTGACCGGCATTAACCGTGACCGTCTGCAACAGGACTTTGTACAGTGGACACAGGAGTCGGCGGAATCAGTCGTGCCGGATGCAGACGGTAAAGTCGCAGGCACACTGACGGACGCTGCTGACACCCTGCTTGCCCGCTACGCCAAAAACATGACCGCAGACGCCCGTAACGGCAGGCTTGACCCGGTACTGTGCCGCGACCACGAAATCGACCTGATGATCGACATTCTCTGCCGCCGCCGCAAGAACAACCCGGTGGTGGTGGGCGAAGCAGGCGTGGGTAAAAGTGCCTTAATCGAAGGGCTGGCGCTGCGCATCGTGGCAGGCCAGGTGCCGGACAAACTGAAAAACACCGATATCATGACCCTTGACCTAGGCGCATTGCAGGCCGGGGCGTCGGTGAAGGGCGAATTCGAAAAACGCTTCAAGGGGCTGATGGCGGAGGTCATTTCCTCTCCGGTGCCGGTCATTCTGTTTATTGACGAAGCACATACCCTGATTGGCGCGGGCAACCAGCAGGGCGGGCTGGATATCTCCAACCTGCTCAAACCGGCGCTGGCGCGCGGCGAACTGAAAACCATCGCCGCCACCACCTGGAGCGAATACAAAAAATACTTCGAGAAAGATGCCGCCCTGTCGCGCCGCTTCCAGCTGGTGAAGGTCAGCGAACCCAACGCCGCCGAAGCCACCATTATTCTGCGTGGTCTGTCGGCGGTCTATGAACAGTCTCACGGCGTGCTGATTGATGATGACGCCTTGCAGGCCGCAGCAACGCTGAGCGAACGTTATCTCTCCGGGCGTCAGTTGCCGGACAAAGCCATTGATGTGCTGGATACCGCCTGCGCCCGCGTCGCCATTAACCTTTCCTCGCCGCCGAAGCAAATCTCGGCGCTGACCACTCTGAGCCACCAGCAGGAGGCGGAAATTCGCCAGCTTGAGCGCGAGCTTCGCATCGGGCTGCGTACCAACACCTCACGGATGACCGAGGTGCTGGTGCAGTACGATGAAACGCTGACGGCGCTGGATGAACTGGAAGCGGCCTGGCATCAGCAGCAGGCGCTGGTCCGGGAGATTATCGCGCTGCGCCAGCAGTTGCTGGGCGTGGCAGAAGACGATGCGGCGTCGTTGCCGGACGCAGATGCCGCGGAGGATACGCCGCCAGAGTCAGAGTCAGAGTCAGAGTCAGAGTCAGAGTCAGAGTCAGAGTCAGAGTCAGAACAGGATAATACCGGTGCCGTACCGGCTGATGAGGCCGACAGAGAACAGCCGGAAGAGACCGCTGAAACAGTTTCCCCGGTACAGCGGCTGGCCCAGCTCACTGCCGAACTGGACGCCCTGCATAACGACCGGTTGCTGGTCTCCCCGCACGTCGATAAAAAACAGATTGCGGCGGTGATTGCCGAATGGACCGGCGTGCCGCTCAACCGCCTGTCGCAGAATGAAATGTCGGTCATCACCGACCTGCCGAAATTGCTGGGCGACACCATCAAAGGCCAAGACCTGGCGATTGCCAGCCTGCATAAGCATCTACTGACCGCACGCGCCGACCTGCGTCTTCCGGGACGCCCGCTCGGTGCGTTCCTGCTGGCTGGCCCCAGCGGTGTGGGTAAAACCGAAACCGTCCTGCAACTGGCAGAGCTGCTCTACGGCGGTCGCCAGTACCTGACCACCATCAATATGTCCGAATTCCAGGAGAAACACACCGTCTCGCGGCTGATTGGTTCGCCTCCGGGCTACGTTGGCTACGGTGAAGGCGGCGTACTGACCGAAGCGATTCGCCAGAAACCCTACTCGGTAGTACTGCTCGATGAAGTGGAAAAAGCGCACCCGGATGTGCTCAACCTGTTCTACCAGTCGTTCGATAAGGGCGAAATGGCAGACGGTGAAGGCCGCCTGATTGACTGCAAAAATATCGTCTTCTTCCTGACGTCCAACCTCGGCTACCAGGTAATAGTCGAGCACGCCGATGACCCGGAAACCATGCAGGAAGAACTGTATCCGGTGCTGGCCGACTTCTTCAAACCTGCCCTGCTGGCGCGTATGGAAGTGGTGCCGTATCTGCCGCTGTCGAAAGAGACGCTCGCCACCATTATCGCCGGAAAACTGGCCCGTCTGGATAACGTGCTGCGCAGTCGCTTTGGTGCAGAAGTGGTCATTGAACCGGAAGTGACGGACGAAATCATGAGCCGCGTCACCCGCGCGGAAAACGGCGCGAGGATGCTGGAATCGGTCATCGATGGCGACATGCTACCGCCGCTCTCGCTGCTGCTGTTGCAGAAAATGGCGGCTAACACGGCGATTGCCCGGATTCGGTTGTCGGCGGTGGACGACGCATTTACGGCAGACGTGGAAGATGCTCAGAACGACGAGTCCGTCACAAAGGATGAAACGGTTTTATGAGCAGGTTGCGCGTTTTCCGGCAGACAGGATGGTTTATCGCGGGCCTGATGACGGGCTTACCCGCCACTGCCGCGCCCGCAGAAACATCGTCAATGGCCGGTGTGGCGGTCGCCGTCGCCACCACGACCCCGCCGGATGCGACAGCCACGTCACAGGCCATGCAGTCCTGTCGGCGGGAGTCCGCGGCGCTGGAGCGGCTTGACTGCTATGACCGCCTGCTGGCACCGCTGTCCCCGTCAGGGTTTGACGGGGCGCTGGTCAAAGCCGGTTTTGTGGGCGAGGCCTGGACCCGCGCCACAGAGCTGGAAAAACGCCGCGAGGGCAACACCACAGAACTGCTGGTGACGCAGGTGCCGGGGGAGCGCCCGACGGTGGTGATAACCACCCCGGCTATCGGCCATGTTCCGCCGCGCCCGGTGCTGATGTTCAGTTGCGTGGACAATATCACCCGGATGCAGGTGGCGCTGATGCACCCTCTGGATGTCCATGATATCGCCGTCACTCTGAATGCCGACAGCCGGGCATTGCGTAGCCACTGGTTTGTGCGCGAGAACGGCACCCTGCTGGAGTCCAGCCGGGGGCTGTCCGGGATTGATGAAATTAAGCAACTGTTCGGCGCAAAAACGCTGACAGTGGATACCGGCGCAGATAACGCCGCAGGAAAGCTGACCTTTAACATTGACGGGCTGGCAAGGGCGATTGCCCCCCTGCGCGTTGCCTGCCACTGGGCGGGAGAATAAAAATATGGCAATGGACTTACGCGATCCGAATGTCTGGATAACGCACCTGCTGGAAAACCTGCCGGAAGAAAAACTGGCATCGGCGCTGAAAGATGACAACCCGGACTGGGAGTATATCGACGGCGAAATCGTCAAACTGGGATCTCTGGCCCACAGTCAACTGGATATCCCGGAACTCCAGCGCCGGGGGCTGGTCATTCTGGCTTCGGAGAGTAAGGACTTTCGTCTGCTGGCGCATCTGCTGAGAACCCTGCAACACGCCGGTGATCCTCATCTCGCATTGCGCCTGCTGGCGCTGTATGTGGAGCATTACTGGTCGGTGGCTGCGCCGCAGAATATGGCACATAAAAAACGCTTTGCCAGCCAGGTCATTAAACGCTTCGAAACAGGTATTGAAGGCTTTTCACAGAACGCCGCCACAGCGCAGCGCGACGCGCTGTCAGGGGAACTGGCGAAACTGGCGCAGTGCTGGCAGTCACATAACGCCCCGGAACTGGCACTGGCTACCGATGATCTTTTTGCCCTGTACCAGCGTGCGTTTAATCGTGCGGCACCGGCTCCTGCCCCCACTCCAGCGGCCTCCGATAGTTCACGACAGACCACCGCCACGTCTGAAAGCGGCGTGACGCAACCCAGTGCTCCGGCTCCCCAAATCGCCATCGACAGTCACGACGACAAAGCCTGGCGCGACACGCTGTTAAAAGTGGCGGCTATTTTATGTGAACGCCAGCCGGACTCGCCGCAGGGCTATCGCCTGCGCCGCCATGCCCTGTGGCAATCCATCACCAGTACACCCCAGGCGGAAAGCGATGGACGTACCCCATTGGCTGCGGTCTCTGCCGATATGGTGGCGGATTACCAGTCCCGGCTTGCCAGCGCGGATATGGCGCTGTGGCAGCAGGTTGAGAAAAGCGTATTGCTGGCTCCTTACTGGCTGGACGGTCACTGTCTTTCTGCACAGACGGCACTGCGTCTGGGTTACAAACAGGTGGCAGACACCATCCGCGATGAGGTCATCCGCTTCCTTGAGCGTCTGCCCCAGCTTACCGGGCTGCTGTTTAATGACCGCACACCGTTTCTCAGTGAGCAGACGAAACAATGGCTGGCAGCTTCGCCCGACGGCAAAGTTGCACCGGTTGCGCAAATCGGTGAGGAATCGCAGGCAGCCAGAGCCTGTTTTGCTGGCAGGGTCTGGAGGCGGCGCTGCGATATCTGGACATGCTACCCGAAGGCGATCCCCGCGATCAGTTTCACCGCCAGTACCTTGCCGCACAGTTGACGGAGGAGGCGGGGCTGATACAGCTTGCGCAGCAACAGTACCGGATGTTGTTGATGATAGGGAGTCAGATGATGGTGTCTGACTGGGAGCCATCATTACTTACGCAGCTTGAACAAAAATTCACGGCAGAACAATAAAAGAGAACAGGAGTTTTTGTGTTCAGATTACCAACACCCCGACTACTCAGCGGACTCAAATCAGCCCTACGCCCGGCGATGCCCCGGTTTAAAGTCTCCGCTTTCTGGCTGCTGATACTGGCGTGGATTTTTCTGCTGGTATGGATCTGGTGGAAAGGCCCGACGTGGACGCTGTATGAAGAACAGTGGCTCAAACCACTGGCGAACCGCTGGCTGGCAACGGCGGCATGGGGGATTATCGCCCTAGTGTGGCTTACCGTCCGGGTGATGAAGCGCCTGCAACAGCTTGAAAAAATGCAAAAGCAGCAGCGCGAGGAGGCCATTGATCCGCTCAGTGTGGAGCTGAACGCCCAGCAGCGTTACCTTGACCGCTGGCTGCTGCGCCTGCAACGCCATCTCGACAACCGCCGTTTCCTGTGGCAGTTGCCGTGGTATATGGTCATCGGCCCGGCGGGCAGTGGCAAAACGACACTGCTGCGCGAGGGTTTTCCGTCCGACATTATTTATGCCCCGGAGGGCGCACGCGGCGCAGAACAACGCCTGTATCTCACGCCCCATGTCGGTAAACAGGCGGTGATCTTTGATATCGACGGCACACTCTGCGCTCCCGCTGATGCGGATATCCTGCATCGCCGTCTGTGGGAACATGCCCTCGGCTGGCTGAAAGAAAAGCGCGCGCGCCAGTCGCTGAACGGGATTATTCTGACACTCGATTTACCCGATCTGCTTACCGCAGACAAACGCCGCCGCGAACATCTGTTACAGACGCTGCGCAGCCGCTTGCAGGATATACGCCAGCATCTTCACTGCCAGTTACCGGTTTACGTGGTACTCACCCGGCTTGATTTATTGCAGGGTTTTGCCGCCCTGTTCCAGTCACTGAACAGACAGGATCGCGATGCAATTCTAGGGGTCACGTTCACCCGCCGCGCCCATGAAAATGATGACTGGCGAACAGAGTTGAATGCTTTCTGGCAGACATGGGTGGATCGAATGAACCTAGCGTTGCCGGATCTGATGGTCGCTCAGACTCACACCCGCGCGTCTTTATTTAGTTTTTCCCGCCAGATGCAGGGAAGCCGTGAACCACTGGTGTCACTGCTTGAGGGTCTGCTTGACGGCGAAAATATGAACGTGATGCTGCGTGGCGTCTATCTCACCTCTTCGCTTCAGCGCGGACAGATGGATGATATTTTCACCCAGTCTGCCGCCCGCCAATACCGGCTGGGCAATAACCCACTGGCGTCCTGGCCTCTGGTGGACACCGCACCCTATTTCACCCGTAGCCTGTTCCCGCAGGCGTTACTCGCAGAGCCTAATCTGGCAACGGAGAGCCGCGCCTGGCTGATGCGTTCCCGTCGCCGCCTGACGGTTTTCTCTGCCACTGGCGGCGTGGCGGCACTGCTGCTCATCACCGGCTGGCATCACTATTACAATGGTAACTATCAGTCCGGCATCACCGTGCTTAAGCAGGCCAAAGCCTTTATGGATGTGCCGCCTCCGCAGGGGGAAGATGACTATGGCAACCTGCAACTGCCGCTGCTGAACCCGGTACGCGATGCCACTCTGGCCTACGGTGACTGGGGCGACCGCAGCCGCCTTGCGGAGATGGGATTATATCAGGGGCGACGCATCGGGCCTTATGTGGAACGGACCTACCTGCAACTGCTGGAGCAACGCTATCTTCCGTCGCTGTTTAACGGGCTGGTCAAAGAGATGAACGCCGCGCCACCGGAGAGTGAGGAAAAACTCGCCGTGCTGCGCGTGATGCGAATGCTGGAGGATAAGAGCGGACGTAACAATGAGGTGGTGAAGCAGTATATGGCAAAACGCTGGAGCGAAAAGTTCCACGGCCAGCGCGATATCCAGGCGCAACTGATGTCCCATCTTGACTACGCGCTGGCTCACACAGACTGGCATGCAGAGCGTCAGGCGGGCGACGGTGACGCTATCAGCCGCTGGACGCCGTATGACAAGCCCGTTGTGTCAGCACAGAAAGAACTAAGCAAACTACCTGTCTACCAGCGAGTTTACCAGAGCCTGAAAACGCGGGCGCTGGGCGTTCTTCCTGCCGACCTCAATCTGCGTGACCAGGTAGGGCCAACCTTTGACCAGGTGTTTACATCTGCCGATGACAATAAACTGGTTGTTCCACAGTTTCTTACCCGTTACGGCCTGCAAAGCTATTTTGTAAAACAGCGCGATGAACTGGTTGAACTGACGGCGATGGATTCCTGGGTACTCAACCTCACCCGCAGCGTGAAATACAGTGACGCCGACCGGGCGGAAATCCAGCGCCAGTTGACCGAGCAGTATATCAGCGACTACACCGCCACCTGGCGGGCCGGGATGGACAATCTGAATATCCGCAATTTTGAGTCCATCGGACAACTGACCGGGGCGCTGGAGCAGGTTATCAGCGGTGACCAGCCTTTGCAGCGGGCGCTGACCGTGCTGCGTGACAACACACAACCAGGCGCCTTTTCTGAAAAGCTATCTGCTAAAGAACGGGATGAGGCCCTGGCTGAACCAGACTACCAGTTACTCACCCGCCTTGGGCATGAGTTCGCCCCGGAAAACAGTACCCTGACAGTCCAGAAAGATAAAGAAAGCACGATGCAGGCCGTGTACCTGCAGCTCACCGAGTTACACCGCTACCTGCTGGCGATCCAGAACGCGCCTGTACCTGGGAAATCGGCACTGAAAGCCGTGCAGTTACGGCTTGATCAGAACAGCAGCGATCCCATATTCGCCACCCGCCAGATGGCAAAAACACTGCCTGCTCCGCTCAACCGCTGGGCAGGCAGGCTGGCTGACCAGGCCTGGCATGTGGTGATGGTGGAAGCCGTTCACTATATGGAAGTGGACTGGCGCGACAGCGTGGTGAAACCGTTTAACGAGCAACTGGCAAATAACTATCCGTTTAATCCACATTCTGCACAGGATGCCTCACTGGATGCCTTCGAACGATTCTTTAAACCAGATGGCATACTGGATACCTTCTACCAGCAGAACCTAAAGCTGTTTATCGACAATGACCTGAGTCTGGAGGATGGCGATAACAACGTCATTATTCGCGAAGATATTATTGCGCAACTGGAAACCGCGCAGAAAATCCGTGACATATTCTTCAGCAAACAGAACGGTCTGGGAACATCCTTTGCCGTGGAAACGGTATCGCTTTCCGGCAACAAACGCCGCAGCGTACTGAACCTTGACGGTCAGTTAGTCGATTACAGCCAGGGCCGTAACTATACCGCCCATCTGGTCTGGCCTAACAATATGCGCGAAGGCAACGAAAGCAAACTGACGCTGGTTGGTGCCCGCGGCGGCGCACCGCGCAGTATCAGCTTCAGCGGGCCGTGGGCTCAGTTCCGCCTGTTCGGGGCCGGACAGCTGACCGGAGTACAGGATGGCAACTTTACCGTGCGCTTTAGTGTGGACGGTGGCGCAATGACCTACCGCGTGCATACCGACACGGAAGATAACCCGTTCAGCGGTGGGTTATTCAGCCAGTTTGGCCTGTCAGACACACTGTACTGAGGAGGCAGGGATGAATAGTAACGGACTGACACAAACTATCGTTACCGGCAGTGACCCGCGCGGGCTGCCGGAATTCAGCGCCATCCGCGAGGAAATAAACAAAGCCAGCCATCCGTCACAGCCTGAGCTGAACTGGAAACTGGTGGAGTCGCTGGCGCTGGCGATTTTTAAAGCCAACGGTGTGGATTTACACACCGCCACCTACTATACGCTTGCCCGGACACGGACACAGGGACTGGCGGGATTCTGCGAAGGTGCGGAACTGCTGGCGGCAATGGTAAGCCACGACTGGGATAAATTCTGGCCGCAGGGCGGTCCGGCGCGTACTGAAATGCTGGACTGGTTTAACTCCCGAACCGGCAATATTCTGCGTCAGCAAATCTCCTTTGCGGAACCCGATCTGCCACTGATCTACCGCACAGAGCGGGCATTGCAGCTTATCTGCGACAAGCTTCAGCAGGTGGAGCTGAAGCGCGTTCCGCGCGTGGAGAATCTGCTCTATTTTATGCAGAACACGCGTAAGCGGCTTGAACCCCAGCCGAAGAGTAACGTTGAAAACGCCGTACAGACCACGGTTAGAACACTGATTTATGCCCCGGAAACAACGGCTTCCTCCACGCCAGAAGCGGTAGTGCCTCCCCTGCCCGACCTGCCTGAGATGAAAGTAGAAGTGCGCAGTCTGTCAGAGAATCCCCCACAGGCCAGTGTGATGAAGCAAGGCAGTACGGTAAGAGGGTTTATCACGGGGATCGCCTGTTCAGTGGCTGTCGCCTCAGCATTGTGGTGGTGGCAGGTCTATCCGGTGCAACAGCAACTGTTACAGGTTAACGACACCGCGCAGGGCGCAGCAACGGTGTGGATGGCCTCACCTGAACTAGAAAACTATGAGCGCAGGCTGCAACAGCTTCTTGGCGTCTCCCCGGTACAACCGCTGGAAACCGGGATGCAGATGATGCGTGTTGCCGACAGTCGCTGGCCGGAAAGCCTGCAGCAGCAGGCCTCGACACATTGGAATGAAGCACTCAAAACCCGCGCACAGAGTAGCCCGCAGTTGCGTGGCTGGTTGCAGACCCGTCAGGACTTACATGCTTTTGCAGATCTCGTGATTCGGCGCGAGAAAGAGGGACTAACCCTTTCCTATATCAAAAATGTCATCTGGCAGGCGGAGCGGGGACTGGGGCAGGAAACACCCGTTGAGTCTCTGTTGACGCAGTACCAGGATGCCCGTGCGCAGAAGCAGAATATAGATGCGCTGGAAAAACAAATTAATGAGCGACTCGAAGGCGTGTTAATCCGCTGGCTGCTGCTGAAGAATAACGTCATGCCAGAGGCGGCAACCGGGACCACGGCCGAAAAATAATTATTTAATTAAAGGAGATTATCATGGCAAATATGAGTTATTTATCTTTGAGTGGAGAGACACAAGGGCTGATTTCAGCAGGTTGCTCAACGCTTGATTCTGTCGGAAACAAAGCACAGCCAGAACATAAAGATCAGATCATGGTTTATGCGTTAATGCATTCCATCTCAAGAAGTCAAAATGTCAATCATCATGAATTAATTATCACCAAACCGGTTGATAAATCCTCACCATTGCTGGCAAAAGCACTTAGTGACAATGAAAAAATGGTAACATGTGAATTTATACTCTACCGAACCAGTAAAGCGGGTATTTACCAGCCTTATTATAAAATAAACCTGTCAAAAGCCCGAATATCAAGTATTGATTTTGTCACACCTCATGCTGTCCTGGAAAAAGAACTGGAGCCACAGGAGAGAATTGCCTTTATTTATGAAGATATTTCCTGGGAGCATACGTTAGCCGGTACGAATGCAATGAGTAAATGGCAGGATCGTGTACAGTAATTTACTGTAATAACATAATAAATTACTATTGCGGAGAGATATAATGGCTGGTTTAAGGAATAATAACAACACACAGAATGCACAGTGGGCTGATTATGTGGGTGACATTCTTCGGGGGGCTCAACCGATAAACCAGCTAGTACCTCAGCACCCTTATCTTAACGACGTCCCACTCATTGATGAATTAAGGCGTCAGAACACTCATCATGTTATTCTCTTGACACTTGATGTTGCAAAAAAAATACTCAGCTCAATAACATCATTTGATTACATTCATTTTATCACTACACATCCTTCAGGTATAAAAGATACACTCGCTTGGTTAGTTAACGCGGGTAAATTAATGACTGAGTTTGATGGAAATGGGAAAATTATATTTAACTTTAATACCTTAAAGTATACAAAAGCAAGTTACTTTGAAATACTTGGAGAGAAATATATAAAAATTACAACATCCAGCCCCTGGCTTTTAGAAAAGCTCGGTAAATATATTTTCTCTTCACGAGCGCCTCAAGTTCTGGAACTCGCTATTGGCTGGCGAGGAGCTTTATCTGAATCAATAAAAGGAGTTAAGTTCTGTATCTGGTTTTCAGTAGCCTGGAGAACCATAGAATTTATTATGAGTTCAGAGCGAGATCTGGTTAATTTTCTTGGTGATTTTTCAATGGATGTGGCCAAAGCAGTGATTGCAGGCGGTGTTGCAACTGCTATTGGAAGCCTGGCTTCTTTTGCCTGTCTTAGTTTTGGCCTTCCAGTAATTCTTGTAGGAGGAGCAATTTTACTTACAGGGATAGTGTGTACAGTTGTTTTAAATGAAATCGATGCTCAATACCATTTATCAGAAAAATTAAAAGATGCAATTAGAGATGGACTAAAACGGCAACAGGAACTTGATAAATGGAAAAGGGAAAACATGACTCCATTTATGTATGTTCTTAACACTCCCCCCGTGATATGAGGATTAACTATGCGTTTACATGTTAAATTGAAAGAGTTTTTTTCGATGTTTTTTATAGCCATATTATTTTTCCCTGCATTCAATGCTTCTTTATTTTTTACCGGAATTAAACCTCTATATTCAATAATAAAAGGCTCCACGGAAATATTTTATGATTGGAGAATGTTGATTCTATGCTTCGGTTTCATATCGTTTTCCTTGTTAAATATTCATGTAATTTTACTAACAATAATAAAATCATTCTTAATAAAAAAAACAAAGGTAATCAATTTCGCCACAGACATAACAATACAGCTAACTCTTATATTTTTACTAATAGCTATCGTAATAGCACCTTTAATAGCTCCTTTTGTCACAGGATATGTCAATGCTAATTATCACCCCTGCGGTAATAACACGGGGATTTTCCCAGGAGCAATCTATATTAAAAATGGCATAAAATGTAATAATGAACATATTTCTCGCAAGGAAGATTAAGCAGTTAAATAATTAAATATTCTAAAACAAACAGTTTTTAACGCCGGATTCCATGTCCTTTCTTGCACTGTCTTTGTCAGGAACAATTTCTTATGCAAAGAATTTTGTATTATTGCCGCCAGAAATTCCTGGCGGCAGATATAATTTATTATTGATAGCGGTTAACCAAATCTTTTACCATCGCTTTATAGGTCTTTTGCTTAAGTTGTATGATTTGCTGCTCTGTCATATCAGTCGTACTGGCTTCATTCTTGCCGGGAAATGGTGGAAGCACTTTATATTCATAATTCACCGGCGACCAGGCAGCCCACTCACCTGTAGCTACATCCACCAGCGTGAATCGCACCAGATAGCGCAGTGAGATTGTGTTAGTCAGTTTTTCATTTTTATAATCGGACCATACTGTTGATTTCAGTGCAGTGTCATATTTTCCTGTCTGCAACGTATCCTGGTAAACAATAATCGCTTTCTGATGGCCTTTTGCCGCCACAAAACGTAATGCCTGCATCCAGTTCATATTTTCAGCACTGGCAACATCCTCGTTCTCATTTTTATCTTTGTTTTTGTTACAAGTCAGAGGCTTTTGTCTGTCCGGGATACCAGAGAATGTGGAAACAGTATAATATTTTCGCATCTCCTCCTGCATAATGGTTTCCGGTGCGCGGTTGCCGGATTGAACAAGTATTACAGGTGAATTAAGGGGAACGCGGAACTCATCTCCATCAAGCGCAGCTTGAATATCCTCCTCGGATACGGCTAGTGTGGTTTCATTACCAAATAAGTCTTTGTCTGTTAGTTGCTGCGGAGCGTTTTTATTAAAATTACTTTGTGTGGTTTGAGCTTTTTTCTTCTTTTCATCAATAAGAGATTCAGAGACACATCCTGCAAGCAGCGAGAATAATACATATATACAACAAACCTTTTTTGAATTCAAAATCGGACACTCCCTCGTCTGTCATAATCATGGTAATGTTTAGCTAACGATTTTTAATTATATACTCCACTTGAATCAGAACAAACAAAAATAATATTAAATATTAATTCATTAAATCAATAGAATAATAAAAATTATAACATGGAAATATATTTAAATTGAATGATTCGCTGGTATTATTAAATATTAATGAATGGTCAATCATATATAATTACCACATTTACAGCATAACAAAATAATTGAACGAAGAAATTGTGGGGTTTAAATACAAAAAAAACCGCAAAATTAAAAATTTTGCGGTTCTCTGAACTCATTTTCATGAGTGAATTTGGCGGAACGGACGGGACTCGAACCCGCGACCCCCTGCGTGACAGGCAGGTATT
>OLRM01000607.1_pt1 | contig 23751 bp, 32 predicted proteins | sample 1643211 | NCBI WGS metagenome assembly OLRM01 (sample SAMEA3136690, study PRJEB25190) | human gut metagenome | biome: human gut; feature: human-associated habitat; material: faeces | place: Austria | collected 2013
ATTGCTCAGTGCTCGCATTAATTTGTGGGGAACCCTCAGCCCTTTGGGAGAGGGCCGGGGTGAGGGCATCAGGCCGCACAATACTGAAGGGAAAACCATGCACACAACCCACAGCACATTTTCTCTCGCCGGCCACACCCTTCACCGCATCACTTTCGACCCCACCACCTTCACCGACGCCGATCTCCTCTGGCTCCCCCATCACGCACAGCTGTCTGACGCCGGACGCAAGCGCAAATCCGACCACCTGGCAGGCCGCATCGCCGCGGCGCATGCGCTAAACGAGCGCGTAATCCCCGGCATCGGCCCCAGCGGCGAACCGCTCTGGCCGCAAGGTATTTCCGGCAGCATCACCCACAGCGGCACGCAGGCGATGGCCGTCGTCACGCAATACCCTGCGCTTATCGGCATCGATTGTGAAACGATCCTTTCCGAAAACGAAGCCTGGGAAATCAAAGACGGCATTATTGATACGCAGGAAGAACCTGTGCTTTCCCGCTCGGGATACCCGTTCGCCCTTGCTCTCACGCTGGCGTTCAGCGCCAAAGAGAGCATGTTCAAGGCCCTCTTTCCGCAGGTGCAGGCCTGGATGGGTTTTGACAGCGCCCGCATTACCCTGCTCGACGACAGGACGCTTACGCTGGCATTGACCCGTCAACTTGCAGGCTTTGAGGAAGGCACTGCCTTCACCCTTCACTGGCAGCAGCACGGCGAACAGGTCATCACCCTGCTGTCACACGCTCCTGCCGACGTGCCTTCACGCTGGTCAACACAAACGTCACGATAAACACCAACGCGAACAGGACCACAATGGTCGGCGCGGGCGCGCTGTCGAGATAAAACGAGGCATACACGCCGCTTACCGACACCAGCGCTGAAACGGCGACCGCCACCAGCAGCGCCATGTGAAAGCGTCGGGTGATCAGCACCGCCACCGCGCCGGGGGCAATCAGCAGCGAAATCGACAGAATTATACCCACCGCTTTCAGCGTCGCCACGATGGTCAGCGAAACCATGCACAGTAAGCCGTAGTGCAGCCAGCGGGTGCGCAGGCCGCTCGCCTGCGCCTGCTGATAGTCAAAGCAGAACAGCAGAAAATCGCGCCACTTCAGGCCAATCACCAGCGCAATCAACCCCGCGACGAGACCGCTTTGCAGAATGTCCATCCCGTTAATGCCCAGCATATCGCCGAACAGAATGTGGTCGAGATGCACCTCAGGTTTGACGGCGATATAGAGGATCAGCCCGGCGCCGAACATGCCGGAAAAGACGATCCCCATAACCGTATCTTGCTTGATTCGGCTGTTATCCTTCAGGTATCCGGTGGCGACCGCGCAGAACAGACCAGCCACGAATGCGCCCAGCGCCAGCGGCAGGCCCATCATCCAGGCCAGCACGACGCCGGGAAACACCGCGTGGCTCATGGCGTCGCCCATCAGCGCCCAGCCTTTCAGCACCAGAAAAACCGACAGCAGCGCGCAGGGCACGGCCACCAGGAGTGAAATCAGCAGCGCGTTGTTCATAAACGCAAAATGGAACGGTTCGAGGATCAGCGTCATCATGGATGTGCCTCCCGCGCCCGACGGCGGCTGGCAAGCAGCCCGTGCTTCGGCGCAAAGACGAACGCCAGCAGGAACAGCAGCGTCTGGGCGACCACGATAATGCCGCCGGTGGCGCCGTCCAGGTAATAGCTGGCCCACGCACCGAGGAAGCTGGTGATGCTGCCAATGGCGACGGCAATCATCAACAGGCGCGGGAAGCGATCGGTCAGCAGCCAGGCGGTCGCACCGGGCGTAACCACCAGACAGATCACCAGAAATGCGCCGACGGTTTGCAGCGCCGCCACGGTAGAGACCGCCAGTAGCGTAAAGAAGAGAATTTTCAGACGTTCCGGGCGCAGGCCGATGGTGCGGGCGTGGTTCTCATCAAAAAAGGTCACCATCAGATCTTTCCATTTGAACAGCAGGATAACTATCGACACCACGCCGATAATCGCCAGCTGGACGATATCTTCCGGGGCGATGGCGAGAATATTGCCGAGGACGATGGTCTGAATGTTCACCGAGGTCGGGTTGAGTGAGACCATAAACAGCCCCAGCCCGAAAAAGGAGGAGAAGATCAGCCCGATGATGGCGTCCTCCTTCAGGCGGCTGCGCTGGTTGAGAAACAGCATGCTGCCCGCCGCCAGCCCGCCCGATAAAAACGCCCCCAGCGAGAACGGCAGTCCGAGCATGTAAGCGCCCGCTACGCCCGGCACGATGGAGTGCGACAGCGCATCGCCGATCAGCGACCAGCCTTTGAGCATCAGATAGCAGGAGAGAAACGCGCACAGCCCGCCCACCATCGCCGAGACCCACATCGCGTTGAGCATGTACTCGTAGCCGAAGGGTTCGAGAAGCGCGTTCATTTGGCCTCCTGTCGGTGCGTGACGAAGGGGCGTTCGTCGTCGGTAATAATGCGATCTTCCGAGCCGCTGAGCACCACGTGGCGCAGCACGCCGCTGAAGGCGCGCTCAAGATTCTCGGCGGTAAAGGTGATATCCGTCGGGCCGCTCGCCAGCACGGTGCCTTTGACCATCACCGTGTAATCGCAGAATTCCGTGACCGAGCCCAGATTGTGGGTCGAAACCAGCATCGTTTTACCTGATTAGACGTGAGATAAATATAGGGGGTACCGTAAGATAAATGGGACTTTATGGTACGTGATGGGAAGAGACAAACAAAAGGTTATGTAATTCATTTACAGTATATGAAAATTAAGGGGGACGATGCCCCCCACTCATTCAGTAACCAAACAACGCCCATTTTAGTAGTGCATCTGCATCATTCTTCAAACTTCCAAGGTCTTTTCCTGGTGAAATTGTTGCCGCTACACCAAGCGCATTAAGTCGAAGCTGTGCCTGATGGAATCGACTCTCTTGCTGTAGGCCCAGAATTTCATTTTTATTCGCGACAGCATAACGCTGAATGGCTGACTTCGATACGCTGTAACCTTTATCGGCTAACCAGAGCGAGAGCCATTCATAACCGGTGAAGTTTGTGCGCGATAATTCGCTATGAAGCTCGGCACGAACATCCTCTGGCAGTTTATCAATATTGCTTGGTCTGGCCATCTGTCCTCCTATAAATAGCTTAGCTATTTTCCACCTTCTCTGAATCAGAGTCACCATCAAACAGTTTGCCCTGCATCCGATCCAATTCTTCTTTTCTGACCCGCTTCACCACGCTGTAAACCCACTGTAGTGAAACACCGAATTTGCGGGCCAGTTCGTGATGGTTGCGTCCGTCAAACTCCAGGAAGATTTCCCGGTCGCGCTGACTGACCTTCCAGACCATGCCCATCGGAAAATAGACGTTTTGCCCACCCCAGACCTGCATCATGCGGTTCGCGACGGCCTGACCAATCTGGTCGGCAACTGCGGGTTCGATATCAATAATCTCGCGGACGGTCTCAGAGGTATGCTGTGCCAGTTCTACCAACAGTTCCGGCCCTTTACTACGAAACTGATTCAGGTCGCTCATTGCTTCACTCCCGCAGCTCTGCGCTGCCACTTCTTCAGTTTCTCAATCACGCTACTTGCCTGCTCATTGCTGAGCCAGCGTAACGCGCTGATGCCTGTTTCCCGTTTAACCCACAGCGCCAGCGCCTGCTCTGAACTGTCTCGGACGATGCCTGCGGCAGCCATTTCAAGCCATAGCGCACGGATTTTCTTTGACTGCGGATGACTATCCAGCGGTAAGCCGGACTTGGCTTTCCCGGCAGGCTTAATGCGAAAGCCTTTATTTTTCATGGATTCCAGCACGCGGTTTAGCTGTGGGGTATCCATCCCTTTGGTTGAGGCTTTGCCGGTCAGCCCCTGTAGCATCTGGCGGTAGGTGTCCTCATCCATCTGGAGGTCATTGCGGGCAATATGGATGAGTTGAATAAGACGCTGCTTAGTCATCATCGTCGCTCCTTTTACCTGCGCCACCGATATAATCGACATATAAAGGAAGCGCTACAGGCCAGCACAGGAACATAACGGCCCAACTGATCCAATGACTGGCTCCGGTGTAACGTGAATAAAACCCAGAGCGCCGGTGCAATTCAGCAGTACACCAGCCCACAAAACCATACCAGAACAGGGCACAAACAATAGTTTCAGCGATCATAATGAATCCCGCCCCAGTTGATATGAATATTACGGGCCGTAATAATCGGGTTGTTATTCCACCATGCACCTGACATGTAATTTTTAACTTGCTCGCGTCCTGCAATAACACCAATTTGAATCCCAGGCCTTACGTTCTTAAAAAAGGCGCGAGCAAAAAGATATTTAGCAGTAGTACGGCATGGTTTTGATGCTTTCTTCTTGCGTAAGAACTTCATCATTTAGCCCCCAGCTTCCACTGTTCCTGTTCGTTCACTGGCTGGTGACGAAGCATTGCAGCACGACAGTTGTTCCAGCCGTTTACATAGTCATAGGTGTTATCGTGGTCTGGCATAATCTCTTCCGGCACTGGCGGCTGTGCAGCCCTGAATTTCTCAACAATGCGCGATAGTGAGTTGTAATTGATAAATGGAACTTCCTGATGGCCCTTGTAAATATTACCATTCCAGGCGTGCTGGTTGCCGCCAGTAACCTCTGCTACTGCTGCGTTGAGCGCATCGAATGAAACAGGTTCAGACGTACCTGATTTGCGGTGATCTAACAACTCAGCCAGTGCTACAACGCAGTCATGAAATATTGGGTCTATCTTTTGACCGCTGATATAGCTGTTTAATACGGCATCATGATCGGCCCAGCGCTTCAGGCTTTGATAGATAAAGAGCAGACGTTCTTCAGTTAGCTTATTATTCTGTGGCATAAGTCACCCCCAGACGTTCGGCGAGGCGTTCCAGCTTTTGCTGCTTATGATAGTCAATCATCAGGCCCATCCCGTTGAGGTGGAACTGTTCAATCATGATTTCAACGTCGGCCAGTTCGCCAGCCAGGTCAACTTCACTGCCCAGGCCATTCATGTTGCGGGCGGCAGCAGCGGCCAGTTCGGCGGCTTCTTCCATCAGCTTCAGCGCCTGTGCTTCAGGGCCGAAGGTTTTCAGGGCCAGGCTATAAATAGTGGAGCGGTTATATAATTTCATGCCTTTCATTTTTTCGCCTCGCAGGGGATGAACTCCATGGCAGGGACTTCCACGTAGTAATGCTGGCTGCAGTGAGGGCATACCAGCGTGATGAGGACGGCTGGCACACGGTACTTACCGGAGGTAATGACGCTGGCGTCGCTGAACTTCAGGGTGGTGATACCTTTCTGGCAGTTGGTACATTTGATGGACATGTTTTATTCCTTAATGCTGTTTTCGGCGTGCAGAAACCCACAGCGCTGACGCCGAAATAAAAAGAAATTGAATTAAAATTAAATGGCAGCGATATCTAACGGGATATTAATTAGCTTCCCGTGTTTATCTTTCTCCCGGAAATTAATATAGGTTTTGGACATTGCCACTTGCAGTGATTCCGATATAGCCTCCATTGCCCGGTTCCAGCGCTCGTCCTGAATCTTGACGCGGCGCAGGGAAAGAATACGTCCGGTATTAAGCTGGCCCTCTTTGTCCACCTGAAAAGCATCGCTGATGATGGCCCGCAGGTTGGCGTTCGCGCCTTCCGACCACTCGGTGACGCACTCGTCTATCAGGTCTTTGGCAATCTGCAGCTCTGGCCCGAAGGTCAGGGTTTCCTGCACGCGGATGGTGATCTGCTGAGCACCGTCGAAGCTGCTGAAGGTCACGTTGCCTTTGGCACCGCCGCGTGTTCTGCCGTACTTCTCGGCCACAAGGTCAAGCCAGGCATAGCACTCGTCAAAGGCACGACGCTTGAAGTCGCTGAGTTCATCGCGTTTAACCTTCGCGGCGGCAACCTGTTCTTTAACGAAAGAGTCCATCGCAAGGTCATAGTCAGACACCTGGTCAACCGGCACCAGACGCCCCTTGCGGTCTTTCATGTAGTTTTCTTTATTTACTTCGCTCATCTCTGTTCACCTTATGGTTAATGTAACGACTCTGACCAGGTAATACGGCAGCCATGCAACTCAAAGACGCCCTGACGGAAGCGCCCTGAGCCGTCATGGCCAACATGGGTATAACTCGCTTTGCCCTGCTCCAGCAGGCGGGCACAGTGCCCGTTGCGGGCGATACGGATAACCGGCTTACTGCCAGCAATCATGACGCTCTGCACGGTAGTGTTCATGGCGTTGAGCGCCATAATGGCGGACTGCACCTTGTTCATCTGCTGGTTGATATCGGCGATGGATTTCATGATTAAACTCCTTTGACGACGTCGGCGTTGACCTGCGGAACCCCGATTTCAGCAGCCAGATTCATGGCGGCTATCACCAGGTTACTGACGGCCAGCGGATACAGCAGGCTGACCATGCTTTTACGGTTGCTGCCCAGATTGCTCAGACGGGCGCGGATGGCTTCCACTGCGCTGGCGTCCATGATGTCAGACAGCTGCTTACCGGCGCGTTGCAGTTTGAACGTCAGAAACTCTTCGAGGCTGTTGTCCAGCGGCAGCAGTTCAACCACCTCGCAGCGCTGGACGACCTCACGGACTTCCATGTTGCGTTCGGACAGTTTGTCCGCCAGCTCAGGCTGGCCAATCAGCACGATGGACAGCAGTTTTTTGAAGCCGGATTCCAGCTCAAAGAAGCGTTTGAGGTGCTTCAGCGTCGGAATGGGCAGACTGTGGGCCTCCTCAATCACCAGAACGTGGCTAAAACCCGCCTGACTGCTGTCCTTCAGGACGCGGTGCAACTGGCGGAAACGGGCGTCCTGGCTGCGTTTGATACTCTCCAGCGGCGCGATGGTGCTGATGATGGCCTCGGCGATAGCTGCCGCCTTCAGGGTTTTGCCCTTCACGTCGTTGTCTTCCATGGCGATGATGTATGGCTCGATAACAATCACCGGCGCGTTCTCGCGGTTGACGCGTTCAATCAGGTCGCGGCGCAGCGTGGATTTACCCGCACCGGACTCGCCGATAACCGCCAGAAAGCCACCGTGGCGGGCGGTCTGGAACAGCGCCTCACGCACGTAGCGGATATCCGGCGTGGTGAACACATCGTCCGCGCCCTGCATGGCTTCATCGGCGAACGGGTCACGGAAAAGACCAAACGCTTTTTTGGTTGCTGGAAATAACACCTGCTTTTTGAGTAACATGTTCTCTTCCTCACTGAGGTTGGTTTTATCGGTAGTACCCGCTGTACGGGGTGTGACAGCGCCCTGTGCAGCATCAAAACTTTTCGCTGTATCAATCCCCTTACTTTCCAGATACAACGCCAGACGCTGGCGTACCTCTTCGGGGCTGGTGCGGGGCCACTCGTTATGGTTCACAATCTGGGCCAGCGTGGCCTCGGAAACGGCGACGGCTCTTGCCACCGCCGCCTGCGGGATGCGGGCCTCTTTCAGTTGTTGCTTCAGTACCAGCATGCCTTCCTCCTCAGTTACCGTTAACGATGCTGATAACGCTGTTGCGGGCCGGAGTGGTCAGGGTGACCATCACCTCATCCAGCGCGGCTTCAGGTACGCCATCCGGGTACTGCGCCGTTAACTGGCGGTAATGTTCCGGCGTCCAGATATGGCCGTTAGCGCCAAACTTCTCGCGCAGGGCTTTCGCCGCCTCCACATGGGTCAGCGGACGCTGCTCAATACGCGGCCCGCGCACGTCTGAAGCCTGACCGCGCTTCGGCATATAGGCCGGAAGCGTGGTGTCGTCGATATGTTTGTACGGGTCAAGTCGCCCGCCGAACGGCAGCGCCTTCGCCTTGCGTGCAGCAGCTGCATCGACGGCGTTATCGGTGCCCGTGACCAGCTCTTCGATTTCTTTTGCAGCCGTCTGCGCCGGGGTCTCCGGCAGGGCTTTGTAGCTTTCGCCAAATACCGCCGCGCTTTCGGCAAAGCCGAACTCGTTCTTTCTGACCTCCTCGACCAGGAAGAACGTCTCGTGACCGTCCTCACCGGTCAGCACCACCTGCGCCACATCGCTGCGCCACGGGTTACGGGTAATCATCAGTTTTTCGCCGACCAGTACGCCCGGTACTGTCGAAACATCAAACTCAGCGCCCCGGAACGAGACGCGCAGTTTTGATGTGACCTTGCGGCTTTCCGGCGCGGCCACCGCCAGTTCGCGGCATACCTCAACGGATGGCGCTTTTTTCAGCTGGTCAGCGGTAATCTTCAGCCAGATATCCGTGCGGGTTTTACCGTGGCGGCTGTGAACAGCCGTGGCGTTAAAGTGACTGCGCCATTTCACGGCCAGCGCGTTCAGTTCTTCCAGACTGTGAACCGGCTGGAACTTGAGACCCGGCTCCAGCTTGCGTTCGATAATGTCACGGGCCTTTTCCACCTGCCCGGTGGCGCGGGCGTTATGCGGTTTATGCGCTATCAGGTTGATACCCAGCGAGCGGCACATGTTTTTCGTCATGCCAGCGGTGTTCGCCGAGCCGGGGTCGAGGTAGAGTATTTTCGGCACGCCGTGCAGCACGTCAGCGCCGCCGCGTTCCTGCATGGCGTTAATAAGAACAGAACAGAGGTTCTCACCGGACTCCGCGCCCATCACGTATTCAACGTAAATCCAGCCGCTGGTATGGTCGGTAATCTCATAACTCCACACGCGGTCACTGGCGATGCGGGCGATGTTGGCAGGCTTGTTCTTGTAGAACTTAGCGCTATCCATCACCTGCAGCCCTTTATGACCGTTGCTCAGGTAGTAAAGCGTACAAAGTGAGGCATCAATCTCCCAGACGTGATTGGGATGCAGGCTGGCCATCTCGGATGACGGGGCCGGTGCGTCAAGCTGTTCCGGGTGCAGACCATAGTTCCGCAGGGCGCGGCTGATGGTGTCCTCGGACAGCGGGAAAAACTCGCCTGTGGCCTCGTCCGTTCTGCCAGCAGTGATAAAGCCGTTTGACCGCAGGGTCTCCACCGCATCCGCGATGGAATACAGGCGCTTACCGTTCTTACGGGTGGCCTCGCGCAGCGTGGCAGATATCAGCGCGGCTTCGTCGCGGCTCAGGGCACTGCGCCCGGCATCGGCGCGTTTTTTACGTTTGTCAGTCACTGATACCTCCTTCAGCTTGCGCAGCAGGGTGGCGCGGGACATGCCCAGTTCAGCGCAGGCGGCATCATATATCGCACCGCGCTTACCATGCCCCGCGTCACGTGCCGCGCGGGCAACATAAACCAGTCGTTCAGTCAGGGCGGCACTCATCGGTTATGCCTCCTGCCCGTTAATCTGTGGCGTCGGGTCAGTCAGCCATGAAGGGGCGGCGTTGCCTGTCGGCTCGTCCGGCAGGTCAAATGTGGAGCGCAGGCTACGCGCGGTGCTTTCCAGCTGGCAGACCAGACCGGCCATAAAATCTCTGGGGGTATCAATCATGTTTTCAGCGCAGTATGCGCACAGGGTCTCAAAGGCGCTGGACAGTCGAACGGCGATGGCAGATTCCGCCTCAACCGCTAACGCCGTCACTTCCGCGCGCAGCTTCTTCACTTCTTCGTCAGGCTTGGGTGGCTGGATACGGGATTTCTTCTCCAGTTTGGTGGAGAGAGAGTCGATTTTTTCGTTTTTGTCGGCGAGTACGCGCTGTTGTGCTGCGTTGGTTTCGCGCGCTTCGCGCAGGGCCGCTTTCAGTTCGCGGCTTGTCATGCGATCAATATCATCAAGACTCATACCAGCAATCGTGCCGCCATCGGCTAATTCGACCAGGTCTCCATCATCTTCGGTCATCAACTCAAACAGCTTTGTTTTCCCCAAAACGGCAAGCGCTTGCCGTTTTGGTTCTAATTCCGGTGAGCAATATTTAACTGCTGCTTGCATGACCAACCTTGCAGTTCTTTCTGCAAGACCCAGCTGTTCAGTGATGATGCGAGAGAAATCGCCATGCGGTTCGCATTCCTTAAGAATAATCAGCCGTTTACCAGCCTCTAACATGGCTTCGGCTGATTGAGCCATATAGAACTTTGTCTCATGGACAATGCGATCACGTTCGTAAGGCAGACCTTCTCCAAACTGTTGCATTATTTCCAGGCGATGTTCGGTCATGGCATTAAGACTAACGTTGAGGCCATCACTCAGCGGTGCATCTTCCATTAGTTCAACTGGTTGTGATTTTGTGCGTCCCATTTCAACTCCTTAGCGACTGCCAGCCATAACACGCTGGTTGATTTCATTAATACGATCCTGTGCCCGCGCCATTTCGGTACTGTGCGCCATGGCGATTTGTAAGAGCTGGACTCCAGGAGCAAAACGCCCGTTATCCAGTTTCAGGGCCAGTCCTTCTTCGATAAGGGTATTGAGCGCACGATTGATATTCGCCGGTGACTCGCCCAGAGCCGATGCCAGTTCACCGTTAGAAACACCGTTCAGGGCGTGGCCACGCAGTGCTTTAAGAACGCGCAGAATGCGGGAGCCAGAACTGGATACATTTGCCTTACTCATGTCACATTCCCCTTTTTGCGATATGTGATAATCTGTTACACGGGCTAAAACGTTACGCCGCATTCGAATCTGGTTTCAGACCCAGCTTCACTGCAATTTCGTGTGATTTGCCGTAACGAGCTTTGGTGAAGCCGTTAAGAACACGGTAGACCTCATTGCGGCTATAGCCGTTTTCTTCAGCCCAGCGGGTGAAAGTGACCCCGCGCTGGCGGAAGAGTGATTTGACTTGTTCTGCAGTCATCGTTGTCTCCTTTGTTGATGCAATGATGTTTGCCTTATGTGTGATAGATTATATACACAAACGTGTATAAAGCAACGAAAGAGACGCAAATGTGTATAGCTGAGCGATTAAAAGAAGTACTAAAACAAAAGAAGATCAGCTCAATCAAAGAGTTCGCTGAGATTTGCGAGCTGCCTTACCGTACCGCTCAAAGCTATTTGAATGGCGACAGGGAACCTAATATTGCAGGCTTAACGAAGTTGTGCACACAGTTGGGTATAAACCTCAATTGGCTTCTCACAGGTGTTGGTGAACAATTTATCTTGGGAGATGGGACTTCATCAGTGCAGGGTATCTCAACGGAGAAACAGGCTCTGATGGATGCGTTTGATGATATGAGTCCTGAGCAGCGGAGGGCTATTCTTGAGGTCGGCAAAGTCCTCACTCAACCAAAACCAAGCAAGTTTGCTGGGTAGGGAGAGGGCTTATAAGAATTTCACGGTAAAGGGAATGTGGTTGAGTTAGCTGCTTATCGGGAAAGGCTTATCAAAAAAAAGTAAGGTGGCAAGGCCTAAGCTCTTGCCACGACAAAACTGTTAATCTTTGACCATAAACCAACCTTCAAAGTAAGTGCCTTTAGACCCTGTCTCTTTCTTTTCGCAGGCGAACATTTTCTCGTTAGGCAATCGCCCAGTCACCATGTCTGGCTTATCCTGAATGATTTTGAGTGGTTCGCCACCATTTGCCTTTATAGCTGACAGACATTCTTGCATTGAATGAAATTCAGCTTTCATGACGCTATCAGCCATAGTATTTCCAGCGACTAAAAAGGTAGAAATCAGAACAGCGATCTTAAATTTCATAGCATAATCCATTGTAAGTGGGTTCAAATTCGGCGACCTATTAACGATTCTATTTAATTAAAAATTACAAATCACTAATTCTTTCCGTGGCGTAGCTTTACCTGTGACCTTCAGGTTGTAGCTGATATCAACTGTCTGAATGTTCAGTCCGTTGAACGCCTGCCGCATTTCAGGGATATCGTTCACCGATATAATCATTTTCCCTTTGATGTTCCGCGCCAGTTCCGACATGTGGATGTAGTTCCCTATCGGAAAATCCACGCCATAGCCCTCTGTTCCCCAGTATGGTGGGTCACAGTAGAACAGCGTATGCGGGCGATCATATCGCTCTATGCACTGGTGCCAGTCCAGATGCTCTATCAGCGTTCTCGACAGACGCAGGTGTGCCATCGACAGTTCTTCCTCAATACGCAGCAGATTGAAGCGCGGCGCACTGGTTGTAGAGGTACCGAATGTGTGATCCGCGACCTTGCCTCCAAATGCTTGTTTCTGCAGGTAGTAGAACCGAGCTGCACGCTGAATGTCGGTGAGCGTTTCTTCCGGCGTATCCTGCAACCATTTGTAAATCTGACGGCTGACCAGCGCCCATTTGAACTGGCGGACAAATTCTTCCAGATGATGCTTGACCACTCGATAGAGGTTCACCAGTTCCCCGTTGATATCGTTAATGACTTCGATCTTGCTGGGAGTCTTGAGAAAATAGAGCGCAGCTGCCCCGCAGAACGGCTCCACATAGCAGGTGTGGGCCGGGAACAGCGGCAGAATATGCTTAGCCAGACGACGTTTGCCGCCAATCCATGGAACGATAGGTAAAGATTGTTCTTTCATTATCCGTAAGCCTTTTGCAATCAATGAAAATATGGCAGGCTAGTCATGTCTCGCGAGACTGACTGAACCTTGGTCGGCTCACAGTGCATACCTGTGGGTTGATGACCAGCCTGGTGTTAGAGCACCGGGCTGGTCGTTCTTTCACTGTCAGAATGAGGTTGGGGATGTTCGGCGGCTATTAACGCGGTTTACTGGATATCGGCATACAGCCTCGTCATTTAACTGGTTTGATAAGGATGTCCCCCTGTTGGAAAAGTATTACACGCTCGATTCTGCAAATAGTTTGTATCCATTCTGTCGCGTATCTTTAGGGCACTACCCGCCTGAACAGCCTGAATTAGCTGATTTCCTTAATCAGATGTACCCGGATGGTTTGTCAAATCATGGTCGAAACTATCTCTATAATCCGGGGCCTATAATGGATGGTGGTGGCGAGAACGGCGAAGGTAAAGCTCTATTGATTGGGCTAGTATTCGAACTGGTTCGGCGCAGCCACTTTCCTGAGAAACCGTCCCGCTACCAGTCTCTGTTTGCCTGTGAGCAGTTGAATGAAGTGAAGCAGTTCAGAGCGCTATTGGCCGAAGAGCGTGGTGATGAGAACATACTAACAGCACCAATATATGAGGTTCTTAGCTGGGAGCCAGTTCACCGTGGTGATATGAATCTGCTTAATGGTAATTGCCCGGTGCTGGAGCTTTATCACCGGGCACACCTTTACTGGTCTGGGGAGCCAGCCCCCGTTAAGAAAGGTAAGGAAGAGGAAAAACCGTTCTGGGAACTGCTGATTCCGCTACCTGTCGTGTTTGGTCATCGTGTGCTGGAACCGATGGAGCCGTCACCGGCTTAGTGCGCAATGTTGCTGCCACATTGCCGATCATCATGATGTTATTATCGCCGCTAGCGAATTGGCTTCGGCCTTCTTCTATAGCCGTCAGCGCGGCTTTTAACTCCGAGATGGCTTCCGATGAGCAACTGGCATCCACGCTCAGTGTATAGATCTTGTTTTTCTCCCCCATCCTGATCCCAAATAGATAGCCGGATTTACGTTCGGGCGCTGCTGTCTTATTCATCGTGCTTGCCTCTCCTGCGTTTTGTGTGCCACCATTCTGGCCGCTTCCCTCTGCGAACACTTATAACGCGCTTTAAAATCCGTATCCCGCCACATTTGTGATGCTGTCTCCCACACAACAAGGAGACACCCATGAAAAACCTGAAAAAATTCATTCCCCCTGTTAAAAAGCCACGTCTCAGCGGCTGGCTGCTGACCTCAGTGCTGCTGCTCGGCACCATCGGTCTTGTATCGCCCCAGCAACTGCCGGTGGTTGTCTACAAGCTGTCACTCATTACGCTGGCGGCAGTATTGGGCTACTGGCTTGACCGTTCGCTTTTCCCCAAAGCCCGTCCCGGTCAGTACCTGAAGCATGATGACAGGCTGATGGCTGATGGTCGCTTCCCCGTCCAGACTGGCCTTCACCTGGTCTTTTCCGCTGCGCTAATCCGCCGTGCGCTGATTGTTGCCGCAGTCTGTCTGGCCGTGGCGACGGGGCTGTGACCATGAACTGGCCTCAAATCACCCTCATCATCCTGCTTGCCTTTGGTCTGGGCGTAACCGCCATCAAGCATGGCGAACCACGCAACGATAAATACAGCTTCTGGTGGCAGCTCGCTGGCAACCTGGTGATTGCCTGGCTGCTCTGGTGTGGCGGCTTCTTTAGTCAGGCCCGCGCAGCCCAGCCACCGCAGGCCGCGCTGCAGTATCGCGACGATGTGATCCGTAATGCCCGGCTTGAATGGGGACTGTCTGCGCCGGTGGCTGACTTCGCCGCGCAGCTGCATCAGGAAAGCGGCTGGCGACCTGATGCGGTTTCGCCGGTTGGCGCTCAGGGGCTGGCGCAGTTTATGCCCGCCACCGCTGACTGGATAAGTCAGCTGATGCCGGGGCTGAACAGTCGCGAACCGTTTAATCCGGCGTGGGCCATCCGGGCGCTGGTCAGCTATGACCGCTGGCTGTGGCAGCGCGTCAGCGCCGCCAACGGCTGCGAGCGTATGGCCATGACGTTGTCGGGCTATAACGGCGGTCTGGGCTGGGTACAGCGGGACAAGCGGCTGGCCTCGCAGCAGGGGCTGGACAGCACCCGCTGGTTTGGTCATGTCGCCACGGTAAATGCCGGACGCAGCGCCGCCAACTGGCGGGAGAACCGTCATTATCCGCAGCGCATCCTTCGGGAGCTGGCCCCCCGTTATCTGACATGGGGGGGCGGCAGCTGTGTGGACTAACCTGCTAAAAAATCTGCCGTGGCGCAGTCTGCTGCTGGCAGTGGTCATAAATGCTTTTCTGATTGGACTTTATTACCTGGGCTACAAAAGCGGGCATGAAAACGCCACGCGCGACGGCGATAAGGCGGTCAGTGAGTTGCGGTCAGCATTCGACACGTACAAAACGGAGCAGGCAACGCTTGAGAACGCTGCGCTGCGGGCCTGGGCAAAACGGTATCAGGAGCAGGTTACTGCCGGGCATCAGGCCGAAGCCAGTTACCTTGAGCAGATTGCTCAGCTTGAGAGCCAGAACAAACAATTACAGGGGCAAATTAACGATGTCACACAGCGCTGGATTGATGAAAAAGGCAAGAGCCATCCCATTGAGTGCGTGTTTACTCGCGGTTTCGTGCGCCAGTACAACGCCTCGCTCGGATATGACAACGCATCCGTCGGCACCGGTCATTCAGATGCAACTGCCACCGCTGGCACCGGCACTGGCGCAGCGTCCAGCCAACCTGAAACCGCTGACGCCTGGCTACGCGACTCAGGCGTCTCCCAGCGTGACGTCCTCGCCAACATCATCGACAACGCGAAGCAGTGCCGCAGCTGGCGCAGCCAGATAAACAGTCTGCTGGACGAACGGGAAGGATTACAGAAATGACGTTGCAGGTTGAATTCTGGACAGTGGTGGGCTTCCTCATCAGCTTTATAGGCTTTGTCGGCGGGATAGCAAAGTGGCTGTTCAGTAAGGCGGAAGAGCGTCAGGCCGCGCGGTTCGCCTCCCTTGAGCAGTCGCTGCAACAGTCCGCCTCTAACTGGGGTGAGCTGGAAAAAGAATTTATGCGGTTTAAGGCGGATTTACCGCTGAACTACGTCCGCCGCGAGGATTATATCCGGGGCCAGACGGTCATCGAGGCAAAGCTGGACGCGCTCTACAACAAACTCGAACTGGTACAGCAGTACCGCCATACAGGAGGTCGTAATGGTTGATATCGCCCGCGTGCGCCGGGAGTCCCTGCGCTGGAGTCTGCTGGTTGCTCTGAACAAAACCCGCCCGTATACCGCCAGCGAGACGCTGCTGCTGGACGTGTCCCGCGCCATCTACCCGGACACCACGCCGCTGGAGCTGCGCCGTGAGCTGGATTATCTGGCCGACCGCAAGATGGTTGATCTGGAGAAAAAACCCTCCGGTGACTGGTTTGCCGACCTGACCCGCCTCGGCGTTGACCTGGTGGAATACACCGTGGAATGCGGCCCCGGCATCGCCCGCCCGGAAAAGTACTGGAGTGAATAATGGCCAGACGCAGCACGATAGAAAAGCTGCCGGAAGATGTGCGTCGCTGGCTTGAGCGGGCGCTGACTGAATCCGGCTTCAGCGGGTATAACGAGCTGGAGTCCCTGCTGCGTGAGCAGGGTTACGTCATCAGCAAATCGGCTATCCATCGCTATGGCCAGAAGATTGAGCGCCGCTATGGCGCTATCCGTGCGGCCACCGAAGCGGCCCGGATGCTGACCGAAGGTGCGGCTGACGATCAGGATGCACGTTCGGAGGCGGTGATCGCCCTGATTCAGACCGAGCTGTTCGAGAGCATCGTCCAGCTGCAGGAAGCGGAAGAAGGCGAAGTCGACCCTAAAGAGCGCGTGGCGCTGCTGTCGAAGGTGGCGAAGAACGTGGCCACGCTGTCCCGCGCGTCCGTCAACCTCAAGAAGTTCCAGTCTGAAGTCCGGGCCAGAGCGCAGCAGGCGGCCAGCAACGCCGAGAAAATTGCCCGTAAGGGTGGACTGTCAACCGATGCAGTACAGGCGCTGCGTCGTGAAATTCTGGGGATTGCCACATGAGTCAGCTTGCTCCCGTTTTGCCTGATACTTCGGCGCTGGATATCCCCGCCGTTCTGATGCCCTACCAGCAGCGCTGGGTGGCTGACACCTCTCCGCTCAAGGTGATTGAGAAGAGCCGCCGTACCGGTATCACCTGGGCTGAGGCGTCCGATGATGTGCTGACCGCAGCCTCTTCAGCACCTGCGGGCGGGATGAACGTGTATTACATCGCTTATAACCAGGACATGACCGTCGAATATATCCAGGCGTGTGCGATGTGGGCGCGGGTATTCAACTATGCCGCCAGTGAAATCGAAGAGGGTTTCTGGGAAGAGGACGAAGACGACAAGCACATCAAGACCTACACCATCAAATTCCCTGACTCCGGCTTCCGCGTTGTCGCGCTCTCCAGTCGTCCGTCTAACCTGCGTGGCCGTCAGGGCATCATCGTTATCGACGAAGCGGCGTTCCATGAGCAACTGGATGAACTGCTGAAGGCGGCGCTGGCGATGCTTATCTGGGGTGGCAAGGTGCGGGTTATCTCCACCCATGACGGTGACGATAACCCGTTCAATACGCTTATCGGTGATATCCGGGCCGGGCGTCAGGGGGGCAGCGTACACCGCATTACTTTCCAGGAGGCCGTGTCGGAGGGACTGTTCCACCGCGTCTGCCTGCGTACCGGGAAAGAATGGTCGCAAGCGTCCGAGCAGGCGTGGATGGCATCGGTGTACAAATTTTACGGTGCCGGTGCATCGGAGGAGCTTGACTGCGTTCCGGCCAACGGTGGCGGAGCCTGGCTGTCCCGCGCCCTGATTGAGTCCCGTATGTCGGCTGGCACGCCGGTGTTGCGCCTGACCTGCCCGGAGGGTTACGAGCTGAAGTCCGATGATGTCCGCTGGAGCGAGACGCAGGACTGGCTGGACGAACACCTCAAACCATTGCTGGAAGCACTACCGGTTGAAGCACGTTCTTTCCTGGGGCGCGACTTTGGCCGCAGCGGTGACCTGTCGGTGGACTATCCCCTGCTACAGGAGAAGAACCTGGTACGTCGCGTACCGTTCGTGCTGGAGCTGCGAAACGTGCCGTTCAAACAGCAGGAGCAAATCGCGTGGTATCTGATGGACGGCCTGCCAAACCTGATGGGCGCGGCGCTCGATGCCCGTGGTAATGGCTCCTATCTCGCCGAATACGCCATGCAACGCTACGGCTCCAGCCGGGTCAAGCAGGTGATGCCTACCGAAAACTGGTATCGCGAACATATGCCGCCGGTCAAGGCTGCGCTGGAAGATGGCAACCTTGTGGATTTACCGAAGGATGAAGACACGCTGGACGACCTGCGGGCTGTTCAGGTGGTCAACGGCGTTCCCCGTGTACCGGAACAGCGCTCAAAAGCGAAGTCTGACAGTGGTAAACGTCACGGGGATTCAGCCATCGCACTGGCGCTGGCGTACTTCGCCAGCCGTGAAATTAACAAAGGGCCGGTGAAGGCAAGCTCACGCCGTCGTCGTCAGGCGGCCCGTATGCTGGAGGATTACTGATGGCCCGTGGACTCTGGGTTTCACCCAATGAGTTTGTCTCTTTTGCCGAACCCACTAAAACGCTGACGGAGCAGATCGCCTCGCGCAGCCGCTCCATTGACTTCTTCGGGCTGGGAATGTACCTGCCTAACCCTGACCCCATTCTGAAATCTCAGGGCCGGGATATCCGCATCTATCGCGAGCTGCGCACCGACCCGCTGGTTGGCGGGTGCATCCGCAGGCGTAAGGCGGCGGTCAAATCGCTGGAGCGCGGTCTTGAACGTGGTCATGCCCCGGCGCGGGTATTCAGCTTCATCCGGGATATGCTCGACGATCTGGATTTGTCCCGCATCATCGGCGAGATGACCGACGCCGTTCTCTACGGGTATCAGCCCTGTGAGGTCATGTGGGGACGCTCTGTTAAATCCTGGGGCATCGCAGATATCGTGGGCAAGCCACCGGAGTGGTTCCAGTTCGACAATGACAACCTGCTGCGCTTTCGTGCTAAAGACGCCGGGCTGGAAGGCGAGCCGGTACCGCTGAACAAGTTCGTGGTACCGCGTCAGGACGCGACCTACGATAATCCGTATGGCTTCCCTGACCTGTCGATGTGCTTCTGGCCCGTGACCTTCAAAAAAGGCGGCATGAAGTTCTGGGTGCGCTTTGCCGAGAAATACGGCTCACCGTGGGTTATCGGCAAGCATCCGCGCGGTACCGCTCAGGGTGAGATTGACCTGCTGCTGGATTCCATGGAGGCAATGGTGGAAGACGCGGTGGCCGCTATCCCTGACGATTCCTCTATCGAAATCAAGGAGGCCGCAGGCAAGGCCGACAGCAGCGATATTTATCAGAACCTGATAACGCTTGCCCGCAGTGAAATCTCCATCGCCCTGCTGGGGCAGAACCAGACCACCGAGGCCAACAGTAACCGCGCCTCCGCGCAGGCCGGACTGGAGGTCACCGATGATATCCGTGACGCTGACGCTGATATCGTGGAAAGCGCGGTGAATCAGGCCATCAGGATGGCGGTATCAATGAACTTTGGCGATGTGACCAGCCCCGTCTGGAAGATGTGGGAACAGGGAACGGTTGACGATACCCAGGCAACCCGCGACGAGAAACTCAGCCGCGCCGGTGTGGTCTTCACCCCGCAATACTTCAAGCGTGAGTACCAGCTGCAGGACGGCGATATTGACGAGACACCACCGTCAGAACGCCAGAAGAACATGCTGCCGCTGTCATTTGCCGAGGCCATTGATGCCGATATTCAGGCACAGCAGGCCCTGGACGACGCGCTGGATATTCTGATGAACGGAGGCGCGTTAAATGGCACGCTGGAACCCGTACTGGCTCCTCTGTTTAAGCGGGTTGAAGATGGCGTTAACCCGTCTGAGCTGCTGGGCGAACTGGCCGAGCTGTACCCTCAGATGAACGCTGAAGACCTGCAGGAACGGCTGGCACGGATTATGTTTGTTGCAACTGTCTGGGGGCGTCTGCATGAGCGTGACAACGGCTGAACTGGCGTACTGCATGACGTTGCCCCCCAAACGGGCTATCAGTTACCTGAAGTCCAAAGGGTATAGCTTCACGTGGGACTGGGAGGAGATGTGGCAGGATGCCCATGCCCGCGCCTTTACCGTCGCCAAAGTGACCCGCCTTGATATCCTGGAAGATATTCGCGGGGCACTGCAGCAGGCTGTCGATGAAGGAAAAACAGGCCGCTGGTTCCGGCAGGAGCTGGAGCCGGAGCTGCAGCGCAAGGGATGGTGGGGGCCACGTGATACCACCGACCCGGTAACGGGCGAGCCGGTCACCATCCAGCAGGGCAGCCCGTGGCGGCTCGACACTATCTTTCGCACCAACATGTCTGTGCTCTACAGCGCCGGTCGCTGGGCGGAGCAGATGGAGAACGTCGACGACAGGCCGTACTGGATGTATACCGGCATCAACGACAGCCATACCCGCAAGAGTCATCTGGCGCTGCATGGTCTGGTGCTGCGCTATGACGACCCGTTCTGGCAGGCGTTCTACCCACCGAACGGCTGGCGCTGCCGCTGTGGTGTCATTGCCCTGAGTGCAGCCGATGTGCGTGCCCGTGGCCTGAAGGTGTCAGATTCTGGCTCAGCCATGGGATGGGAGCTGAAGCTGGTCTCAGAGAAAACAGGCGAGATGCAGAATGTCGCTACCTTCAATACCGGCACCACGAAGGTGGCCACCGACGTCGGCTGGTCTTACGCGCCGGGGGCAGCATACCGTCCCGACCTTGCCCGCTATCAGGGTACGCTTCAACCGCTGGTACAGCAGGAACTGAGAGGATAACGATGGCTTCCGATAACCTGGTCAATATCACCATTAACGATGAATCCCTGCGCCGGAGCCTCCGTGCGCTGGACCTGGCTGCCACAGACCTGGAACCCGCGATGCGCAAAATCGCCGGAACCCTGCTGGCGGAAACGCAGTTTAACTTTCTCGATGAGGGGCGTCCGGGGTGGACTCCCTCGCTGGCAGCGCAGGAGCGCGACGGGCAAACACTGCAGGATACCGGGCGTCTGATGGGGTCAGTATCAACCGATCATGATGACCGGCAGGCTGCTGTCGGCACTAACGTTGTTTACGGCGCTATTCACCAGTGTGGGGGTAAAACGGGGCGTAATGAGTCCGTCGAACTTCCGGCCCGTCCTTTCCTGCCGCTGACGGGGGACGGTGAACTGCAGCCTGAAGTGGTTGTCCCCATCCTCGATACGATTGTCCGCCATCTTGAAGCAGCGGCCCGTCGCTGAGTTTTGTCTCTGCAGGCGGGTGATTTATCATTGCCAGCCGCTGAGGGGCTGTATTACCTTTATAAAGGCTTTACAGCCCCCGCTTTGCACCACTATTCGCCTGCAGCATGACATTCCCCGTACTGATACCCCCGATTTTTTCTAAAGCAGATTAAAAGCGCTGCTGATGCTTTTTCCACAGACTGTCCCCGACAACGTAACGCGGGACAGCAAAATGCCAGCCATTCACATTTTTAAAGCCGGTACTCATACCGATATGCACGGCACGAAACTGCCGTTCACGCAAAGCGATCTTGCCGCCTGCGTGAAAGCCTATGACCCGTCCGTCCATGAAGCACCACTCGTTATTGGCCACCCCAAAACGGAAGACCCGGCGTGGGGCTGGGTGAAATCCCTGTCGCTTAACGGCGGCGATCTGCTGGCAGAGCCTGACCAGCTCGACCCGCAGTTTGCCGAACTGGTGGGCAACGGACGCTTCAAGAAGGTCTCCGCCTCGTTCTATCTCCCTGACTCACCGAACAACCCGAAGCCCGGCACACTTTACCTGCGTCATGTCGGTTTTCTGGGCGCGCAGCCACCTTCCATTAAGGGGCTGAAGCAGGTCTCGTTTGGTGAGAAAGAAGAAGGCGTCGTGGAGTTTGCCGACTGGAGTGATATCACCAATGCCTCTTTATGGGGCCGTCTGCGCGATTTTCTGATCGCCCAGTTCGGGCTGGACGAGACCGACAAGGTGCTTCCTTCATGGCAGGTTGACTCCCTGCGCGAAGAGGCTTACCGCGACACCGGGAAGTCTGAACCGGACTTCAGTGAACACAATCCCAACCCTCAACAAGAGAACAGCACCATGACTGAAGAAGAAATCAAAGCGCTTCAGGCGGAAAACACGCGTCTGAAAGCGGAAGCCACCCAGCGGGCGGAACAGGAAGCAAAGACCAGGCAGGACAAGCTGCACGCGGACAACGTCTCCTTTGCCGAGAAGCTGGTTGGCGATGGCCGACTGGCCCCCAAAGCGAAGTCGGTTGTCGTGGCCATTCTTGACGCGGTCTCTGCAGGTGACAAGCCGGTTGAGTTTGCCGAAGGCGATACCCGCACCCCGCTGGCCACGGCGTTTAAGACGCTGCTGGACAGCACTGATCCGGTACTGAATTTCAGTGAGCATGCGACCAAAGACCGCGTGAACACGGATATCAAAACGACGTCAGCGGAGTTCGCTGAAGCCGACCCGGAACGTCTGGCGCTGCATCAGAAAGCGCTGGAACTGTCGAAAAAAGAAGGCATCAGCTACGACGCTGCTGTCTCCCGCTGCCTGTAATTAAGGAGAGAACATGTCTGACTATTTAAAGGGTAAGCGCGTCGTTGACCCGGTGCTGACCAGCATCGCTCGCGGTTATAAAAATGCCGCGTTCATCGGCGAGCGCATTTTCCCCATTGTCCTTACCGATAAGGAAGGTGTGACCGTGCCGACCTTCGGTAAATCCGCTTTTGTGGAGTACGACACCGAGCGTGCCGTGGGGGCTGACAGTAACGTTCTGGTGCGCGAGAAAACCGGCAAGCTGGACCTGGTTCTCAACGAGCACGATCTGGCTGCGCCGGTGGACTATCGCGAGCAGGCGGAGTCGATGTTCAACGAAGAGGCCAAAGCCATTCGCCGTGTGACGAGCGGCGTCAACCTGAAGCGCGAACTGTATGCGGCCCGTCTGGCCCAGGACAAAAACGTCTATCGCGCGGCTAACGTCAAAGCGCTGGCTGCGGCTGACCGCTGGGGCGGTGGCAAGGGTGACCCGATTGGCATCATTGAAGGCGGGATCGAAGCGGTGCGTAACGCCACCGGCCTGCGTCCGAACCTGATGACCATGGGGGCCAGCGTGATGTCGCTGCTGAAGTTCCACCCGGCGATTCAGGCCGCGATTGGTGCCAACGAGCGCAAGCGTATCACCATCGAAATTCTGAAAGACCTTTTCCAACTGGAAGATGTGGCGATCGGCGAGCCGGTCTCCATGGCCTCCATGAAAGACGCGCAGAACAAGGACAAAGTCCCGACCGATATCTGGGGTGACAACCTGATGCTGCATTACGTTGGCAAACCGCAACCAGGCACCGACAGCGCCGACGAAAACGAGCCGTCATTCGGTTACACCCTGCGCCGTAAAGGGATGCCGGTGGCGGATAAATACGACGGTGTCGGCGGCAAAGTGAAGTACTGCCGTTATACCGATATCTACAAAGTCGCCGTGGTCGGTGGCGATGCCGGGTATCTCGTCACCAACATCGTGAAATAAGGAGACGGTCATGGGTACAACTCAACAGGTCATTCTGACCACCACTGTCGTCGCACTTGCGGCCCTCTCTCAGCAGCGTTTTGTGGGGGCCGATAACGCCCCCTGCAAGGCCGGAGCCGTGGCGCTCGGTGTGGCAGAGGTGGATGCTGCTGCCGGTGATGTAACGCCGGTCAACGTACTGGGTATCGTTGCCGTCGAGGCCGGTGCCGCGATTGCCAGGGGGCTGAACGTTCAGTCGGATGCAAATGCCTGCGCCGTTCCCCAGACAGCCGCATCGGGCGAGACCCCGGCGGGCATTTCTGCCGGGATTGCGCTGGATGAGGCGCTGGCCGAAGGTGACGTTATCCGTATCCTGCGCGGGGTGTGATATGTACTGCACCCTCGCGGATTTGCTTGAACAGGTTCCTGAGCGGACGCTAATCCAGCTCACCAATGAGGAGCTGGACTTCGACTCGCCCGCGACGGTGAAAACTGAGGTGGTGGACAGCTGTATTCGCTATGCCGATGAACTGATTGATGCCCATCTGCGCGGACGCTATACCCTGCCGCTGGCGGAGATACCGACCGTTCTGCGGGACATTGCCATCACGCTGGTGCGTTACCGGCTCTACACCCGCCGCCCGGAAGGGGCTGTCCCGGATACCGTGAAGGATGACCACAAAGAGGCCCGGCGACAGCTGGAGGGGTTGCGTGACAACAAGCTGACGCTGGGGCTG
>OLRM01000609.1_pt1 | contig 23581 bp, 21 predicted proteins | sample 1643211 | NCBI WGS metagenome assembly OLRM01 (sample SAMEA3136690, study PRJEB25190) | human gut metagenome | biome: human gut; feature: human-associated habitat; material: faeces | place: Austria | collected 2013
GCTATGTCTGGTGGCCCCTGCTGGACTTGAACCAGCGACCAAGCGATTATGAGTCATGAGGCAAGTTCGTTCTATATTGTTTTTGTTTGTTCGTGATTGCTTTATTAGTTGTTTATAATCAATGAATTATGTAATTTTCTCTGTCTCCGCTTGGTTCCGTTTTTTCTTCATTGTACGATCGTTACCTGACCCATTACCTGACCCAAAATCACGAGTTATTCTGATTGTTACTGGTTTAGAAAAGAGGTTCTATGGCCGTCAATCTTACTGAAACAGCCATCCGAGCATTGAAAGCAAAAAAGACATCGTTCTATGTCTGGAGCAACAGCTCTCAACGTGGCACTGGACGACTTGGTGTCAAAGTTCAGTCTTCTGGCAGCAAGATTTTCTATTTCCGCTATTACGTGGAAAAAGGGAAAAAAGAAAGATTCATTCAATTGGGTATATGGCCTGAGATGAAACTCGCCACAGCGAATGAACTGGCAAAAAAGTATGGTGCCTGGCTCATTGAAGGAAAGGATCCCCAGGCAGAACTGGAACGACAACAGTTTGCAGAACAGCAACGGATACAACTCCATCAATCACAGGGCTCATTTGAAGCATTGATTCATGGTTATGTTAACAAAATGAAAATTGATAATAAGAGGACATGGCAGGATGTTCTGAAACGCCTTGAAAATGAATGCTATACAGTGATCCCCCGTGAAACTAAAGCTAAAGATGTGACTTCCGGACAGATTAAACATATCCTGGCCGGGATCATTCAGCGTGGTGCTGTGGTTCACTCTAACCGGATCCGTTCTTACCTGATGGCTGCATTTAACTATGGACTGAAAGCAGATAACGATCCGATGAACACAAGTGCAGGGATTACTTTTGGGCTGGAGGCAAATCCGGTGTCAGTGATACCGAAACAGTCATCTGCTGAAAAAGTCGGTGATACCTGGCTGACACTTGAAGAGTTGCGTTTTCTAATGGAACATTTTGCTGAAGCAACCAACGTTGGATTATTGATGCAACATTTGATCCGATTCTGTATCTATACCGGAGGGCAACGTCCCTTCGAAATGATCGCCAGTCAGTGGTGTGATGTTGATTTTCAACAAAAAACGCTGCTGGTGACTGCTGATGTCTCTAAAAATAAACGAGAGCATTTGATACCGTTGACTGAATCAGCATTACAGGAATTATCCTGTGTGCAGGAGTTAACAAAAGAAAAATCCAGCCCTTACATTTTTCCACTTTCGACTAATGGTAAGCGTCCGGTTCGTACGGACAGTCTGGCTCGCGCTATCATGTATTTCCGGGCTTTTAATCCTGACTTTAAAATTTTTACAGCACGTGACTTACGTCGGACCTGTAAAACGTTAATGGGAGAAGCTGGGATCAGTAAGGAAATCCGCGATCGTATTCAAAATCATGCGTTGAACGATGTCAGTTCAAAACATTATGATCGATACGATTATTTGCCAGAAAAACGCAGAGCACTTGAGGTCTGGGAGGACCGGGTTAATAACTATCAACAGCAAACAGGTAATAATGTTGTCAATCTGTTTGGCAGAAGGTGAGGGAGTTCCTGGTCGATGTACGAATTGTGTACAATTGATGGGTATTGTTGATGCACTTGGTTCTTGTATTGTTTACTATAATTATTGAGGTAAATTTTCGTGCCGGTATTACTCAGAGGGGATTCAAAAATGGCTGTAATTCCAATGTCTTACTCCCCTGCTACTGTAGCTCGTCGTTTTTCGATACTGGATGGAGTAACTATTCAGGGCGTGCTTTACCAGATCATCTGGGATCCAAAGACTCCGTTTGCTGCGGTAATCGAAGCTGCACCTTCTGTTATTGATGGTGATGTTCGCCATAAGGTTGTTGCCACTCTGGAGCTTCAGCGTCGTCCCCGGCTTGAAGGCGTGTTTGTCCAGAAATTCTGGGAAGAACAGGATGTTGCTCAGATTGAAGGGATTGTTGTCGATGGCGCTGTACGTGATGTTGGTCTTGCAACGTTTGTTTATGAAACGATAGTCACAAAAGCGGGCGTTGTACTATTAAGTGATAACGAGCAATATGAAGGAGGTAAAGCTCTCTGGCAGCATATTGCGCGTCGTTCAACGAATCTGAAGGTGTTTATTTTAGATACTGATTCCGCACGGTATTACCCGTTTGATGGCGAACGGATCAGTTATGACGGGAAAAGCATCCCGGAATCAGAAATCTGGAGTGAACATCCTGAGCGAAACAGACACGCTGTCGTTCTTGTGGCTGAATCTGTTAATGGTAAAGCCGCATAATTTGCCGAGTGTCTCGTTTTTTGAGATCTTGCTGGAAAGTCTCCCTTGGGGATAGTGAACTGCTATCCCCTTTCTCAGTGAGTTACTGTTCGACCAGACATTTTCCCCATAAAGGTCGTATCGAGTATCTATCTTCGCTATATGGATTTATTTTATTTTTTTCCCTCTGTGCTATCAGCAACGTGTCGATCTCATCCTTAATAATGTGTTGAACTGCTTGACGGTAACGGTTAAGCGAAGTGTCACTGATATCTTGTGGAAGTTGTAGACTGCCATCTGCCTTGACGAGTTCATTCACACCATCTTTAATTTTGCGTCCCTGACCATCAGGTATACCTTCATTCAGATCATAGCCTTTCAGTCCTGCAAGACGAATATTCACGTCAATCTTTTCTGTACGTTTCTTTTTGTTACTTACCAACAGAATTTTATTGGCGTTATACCATTTTTCAAATGTTTCCAGTTGTTTCATGATGTTTGTGAAGTTATTCAGTTCGCTCCTGAATTCAATAGATTTTCTAATTTCACGCTCTTTTGCATCAATGTTTATTCCTGGATAATTTATTTCCCTTTTTAACGGTTCTATGTATGCCTGTTGCAGGCAACCAGCAAGATTCATTGCTGCATCCTGCAGGGTATTGGTATAAATCAGTTTCAGAAGTTCATCGCGCTGTATAGTGATTTGACAATAGTCTTTTTCCCATGCGGTGGTGTTTTCAATCGTGTCACTTTCATCGGAAATAATTGTTGTGAATTTCCAGGTGTAACGAATAAAATCATTTCCTTTAAAATATTGCACTAATTTATTTAACCATTCATATATTTCCAGAGCATAAAGTTTAACGTATCCATCATATATTATCTTTGTTGCATTTTTGTTGGCTAGCGAAAACATTTTGTCCACGAATTCTGTACGCCCGATTGTTAGCAATTGTTTTCTAAGTTTACTCACATCGTTAGTATCTGGTTTCTCACAATTCCAGGGACTTTTGTATTCATTTTCAAAAGGAGAAAGCCATTCAGGAATCTCTGTTTTTGAGTGATAGCAGTTGTTAATAGCCAAACCAAGGGTTCTGGCAAGTATCGCTGATTCATCAATTTGATGGTATCGGTTCAGTTGTTCCAGTAATTCTTTAGTACATGAGTGCGCAACAGAAAGATCCTGATGGCAATATCCTTGTCGAACCAGAGCGGGAAGTGGTGAGCAATGAGCTTTACAATCTGTCAGAATATTGAACAAATCGTTTCTGACGAATTCTTCCATCTCAGGTGTTTTCCAGCCACCACTATTTTGGCCGACAAATTTTGCTGTTGGTTCCCTGTTCATATCTCCCCAGGTTTTCAGGCTGACGAGTCTGTTATCAAAACCATTGTATAAATGGCACATAACCTGAAAAGCAGCATACAGCTCTTTAGATAGTGGATTATCGGTCTCATCTATGGAGTAGTCCTCTCTATTTTGCTCTAAAATATTTTGTAGTTTTGTGTTAGCGCGTAATGCCGAGAGAATCCGATGTTGTTCATCAAACCAGGGACGATATTCTGGATCCAGATACAATCTGCGTGCTTTGAAAATGAGTAGAAGCAACTGTTCGGAAACAGCTTCATGTATGTGGGGAAACGGCATGGAGGTGCCAGATAAAACACGATAGTACGGGTGGTTTGTTTTTACCTTTTTAGTTACCATAATGTTAAATTCTTCCGTCTATTGCATAGCTGTTTCCTGTAGAGAAACTTGATACAGTCCTTTGTCAGGACATTGATACAGAGTTAACAGCCTCTACGAAATGGGAATCAGTTATGCAGTGGCATTATACGATGCTGAATCTAATACGATATCCTTAGCGTTTATTCCTGATTTTTTTACGAGCATTCCCTTTTGTTGCATATTGCTCAGGACGTAAATGATTTTACGGTTATAGCCCTCTACAGTCACGTCACTTTCATCTGAAAATATGTATCGTTTTCATTCAATTATTATCTTTTGTCTGCACTTTAGCTTTAGCAAGTTGGCAAAAATCAACTCCCTCTTACAAGTTCTATTATCGCCAGAAGATAATTTTGTGAACTTCGTCACGTTTTCAAACTAATGTTGTGGGGGCTTTTCTGGGGAAAATTTTTGGTCACTACCCCTCCTCTTGATATCATAGATCATAACAAGATTTTTTTTGTTTTTGTCTGCATAAAATAACCTACGAAGATTATGATTTTGGTTTTTATTTTGTATATTAAAAAGTATTGTTTGAATTATTTTTATATTGTGACTTTCTTTGTTGTTATTGTGTTATCAGAAGTCAGTTAATTAAATCAATTCTCGCAATTTGATTTCTTGGTTGTGCAAATGTATTGTTTTGCTCGTGAGTTGCTGGTGCTGTTCAGCAGCATACCACTACAGATAGATGTAGTGATTTGAGCAGCTCACATGCATATACAATCTGAAAATCATGAATGTATAAGGAGAGCAATATGTGGAAGCCGTTAAGAGATGAGAACCGTTTATCAATTTTGAAGATCTATGGATACACCTGTGACAGACTGGTACGAGAAGAGGAACGTCAGAACATTACGTCTATTTCTCGTTCACAAGCCTGGAAACTGGAACGTGAAGGAAAATTCCCGCCACGTAAAACTATTGGAAAGAAATCCTGTGGATGGTTATTAAGTGATCTATTGTGGTGGATTAGTCAGTATTAACCTTATAGTATCAGAATAATATATATTTCTATATTTTAATTTTATAATTAAAAAGGAGTTTCATGATGAAACGTGTCTCTTTCTCTCTTGCAGAAACATATGAAGCTGATGTAATTAAAAAGTATCAGTATTTAAAAAAATGCTCATTTTCAGCAGCGATTAAAGAGTGTTTAAAGCTAGGGGCTCCTGTTTTAAACAGGATAAATGAAAATATTGCTGCTATAACTGATATAGAGGATAAGCTACGTCAGTTTTTTAATGAGGAACCATTTGTGCAACGGACAAAGCCTGAAATAACAAAAGGAGAGTTTTTTCATAGCATTTATAAATCGCATATCAAATATGAATATGATGTTCTCGATAGAAAGATATTTCCTCATGAAAGCACCAGAAATGCTATGGGAGTTGCAGAGAAAAAGGGAATTAAAGAGAATGCGACCTTAATGCTGGAATATTATAAAGTTGAGAAGGCAATTTGTATTTACACGAACAGAAAAGTTTCCCATACCCTGAATCGTGCAGGAGGGTTTTATAAAACCATTCTGATTAAAACCAGTGTTTTTGGGGATTATTTTTTTGACTTTTGCAATTCAGTTTGCCTGCCGATAGATGAGTTGATTGAGTATGGTACGAAAGAAACAGTGAGGCGACATCAGATTCGTAGTACAGGATTTTGTACTTTTCATATTCCGATTTTTTATATCAATAATAAGGCTGTAATAGTGCCTGTTCTGAGAACAGAGGAAGTTTCACAAAGTTCCAGAACAGGTGGAGATGTTATTATTATTAACCCATTTGAAGATGAATGATTATGGCCCGCGTAGATTTATTCATAACCCAGAAATCGTGGTGTAAATGATGAACAGAAACCGCTTTCTGAGGTTAAAGAGAGCAATCATTACCCGGGAGTGGCCAACTCTTTTATCGAGTACTTTTCCGATGTATCTGGAGAGTCTCCCTTAGAAAAGAGTAATGCGACTCAGGAAAAAACAGGTTCAATAATTAATTCATGACACCAGTTTGAGGCATTATGGCGAGTTTTGCATACATAGACTCTGAAAAATGGTCAAAACTTAATCGCTTAAAATCCATGATTCAGAGATATTTTAAAGAACCACTATTGCAGTTAACAGGCGAATTGGGTCGCCCGGATTATACTCTGGCAGACAGAAAACGGTTAGTTCGACTCCTGACGCAGGATATGCAAAGGGGTGATATTCTGATTACTAAATCGTTAACTTGTTTTGGTAATACGCCGGAAAAAATACAGGAGGTTTTATCTTTAAGTATCAGACAAGGTATTAATATTTGCTTTTTTATGTCATCAGAGTTGCCGGATGGTGATGATATTCCTGTGGTACTCACCGGGATGATTTTACCTACAGATATTAGAGGAAAAATTCCCGACATCAGTATCCGGAAAATTAAAAGAAAACCAGGAAGGAAAGAAGGGAGTATTCATAGTAAAAATATCAGACAGTTGAAATTGCAGGGGTTCAGTCAGTCACAAACAGCCAGAAAATTAAGCATCAGTTTATCCACTGTAAAAAGACACTGGGATAAAGGTATTGTTGATCTAACTGCAGAGTAATATTTTATAGTCCTTGTAGCTATTGGCATTGGAGTTATAAATACATGTGTGTTGGATAGGTAATATATATTGTATCTGTGATGTATAGTATCTGGTATATGTGTAATGATGGATATGATGTACTAATAGAGCTAATGGTATTCTAATACCAAATAATTAGTTGTGTGTAGATCATAACTCTGTTTAATGTTTTAAAACGTTCTAATGTAACTGTGTAACATCATCCTGTTCTCTAATGTAACAATAGGCAGTAGCGTTTTTCTTAATTGACGCCCAGAGGGTTATATATCCCTCTGGGAACTACTGATACGAATATTAATATCTGCTTCTGTTGTGTATTGGGGAGGTTAACTATTAGCTTATCCCTGAAAGCAAAAGGAATATTAACATGATTACGATTGAAACTCTTTACGGTGAATGCCATGAGGCTCACGGGTTAAAAATAAGAAACCAGGTGAATAACCTCTTCCAGAAACATCCCAGAATAACGGCAATACGGGTGGATCTCCATTATCCTCCCGTGATTGACAACGGGGATACCATTACCTGTTTTCCTAACCTGAGTCCCGGAGAGATATCTCGTTTCCGTAACTCGCTGAATGCGAAAATTAATGCAGATCAACACCGTAAAAAACAACAAGGCAAACGCACCTACGCAACGTCGGTTTGTATTATCTGGGCGAAAGAATATACGCAGTCCTTTAAATGTCATTATCACGTCTGCCTTTTTTTTAACAAAGACGCCTATTACCACCTGGGAGACTATGAGCGCTCTGACACCCTGAGAGGGTTAATTACCGGAGCCTGGTACAGTGCCTTAGGGTTAGAACTGGAAGATCACCAGGGACTAGTTCATTTCCCTGCTAATGGACGTTACATCCTGGATATTAACGATCCTGATTTCCCTGAGCAGTATCAGCGCTTATTGGCACGTCTGGATTATCTGACGAAGCTCGACACTAAAGCATCAGGCCAGCGTAACTTTGGCTACAGCGGTTTTTGACCTATTGTAACTGTAAGGTGATTTATTATGTATACAGAATCAAACATTAAGCTTTCCTGTAACGTCCTCTGGCAAAAGTGTGTCCTTGCAACTCTGTATCGGGCTGCAGCTACACATCCTAAAATTAAATTATTACAATTTAAATTAATACCTTGCCCAGGTATGAATAAGGCAATTCCCTCTCTGATGGCTGATTTTACTGGTGAACTGCATAGACTAATTTCTGAATATTTGCAGTGCAAGCGACGTAAAGATAAATCTGTTGAGCCCACCCCTTTATATTATCTCTGGAGTAGGGAGGCCATGGCTAACGATACCACTCCTTATCTTATGGTACTGCTACTTAATAACGATGTCTGGTGTAAGAGTCGTGAGGTGGTGGTTCTCAGAAATCTGATTGAGCAGGCGTGGGGAAAAGTATTGGACGAAGATAACTCAGTTACACATCTGGTTGTGTATCCTGAAGTGCTGTCGTTAATATTTGATGCAGCTAACACATACAACGCTGAGCTTGGTGTACTGGAACAGACGGCCCAGGCTTACATTGAATCGCATGGTGCCATTGAACGTCATCTTGGATGTAGTGACTTTTAACGTCAGGTGATGCATAAGGGCCTTTCGCTGAGAGGCCCTGTTTACACAATTAAATAAGTCGAGCCCGACCAGCAATTTTGACGTTGACGGCAGGATTATTGAGGGGCAATCAATGTGTTCTTCGGCAGTGATTACGGTAGTGAACGGCGCTCTACTGTACGGGCTGAGCGGGACCTGCTGTCTGAATGGTATCTGCGCCATATACTGAGAGTTTTGCCGGAATGGCCTTCCAACCTGTTGATGAACTCTTGCCATGGAACGTAGCACTTACCAATAAATAACCGTTAATACGGCGTTCGGGTAATGCTAACGATAATAGTACTCCTCTGGGCATTTTTAATTTATGTTTTCCGAAGCTATCGATAGGTAATAGCGAATCATCACAGCTAAGTGTTATTTCAGGTTTGGCAACTGGTAGTATTGCCGCTCATATCGGTTAGGCTCCCTTCAAAATGGTCTCAAAATCCGCACAGTTCAAATCGGGAGTAGCGCAGAGCATATCTCTGGCCAATGCTCGTCGGCGTTGTAGGAGGTTATCCAGAGTTTCTTCAAATGTTGTGATTTCAGTATCTCTCACAGTTGGGTAATAGACATACACTGGACTGACCCCACGCCCGTAGACAAATTCTGTCCTCACGACGAGGCCTGTTCGAAGGCCTCCGGACTGACGCCGCGGAGGTGACTGTGGCGCCGGGCCCGGTTGTAGAACACTTCAATGTAATCGAAGATATCCGCCCGGGCTAGATCCCGGGTTTTGTATATTCTCTTCCTGATGCGCTCTTTTTTCAGTGAACTGAAGAACGATTCGGCCACCGCATTATCCCAGCAGTTGCCACGCCGGCTCATGCTCGGGACCAGGTTATTAGCCCGGCAGAAGCGCTGCCAGTCGTCACTGCCGTACTGGCTTCCCTGGTCTGAGTGCACGATGACCTCGCCGTCGGGTTTACGTCGCCAGACCGCCATCATCAGTGCATCCAACGCCAGTTCGCGTGAGAGAGTGGGCTTCATCGACCAGCCCACCACGTTACGGGCGAAGAGATCGATAACCACCGCCAGATACAGCCAGCCCTGCCAGGTGCGGATATAAGTAATGTCGGTGACCCAGACCTGATTGGCCCGGACAACAGTAAACTGCCGCTGCACGCGATTAGGGGCAACCACTGAAGGTCTGCCAGCGATACGACGCGGCGCTTTATAGCCGCGCACGGCTTTAATCCGGTTCAGTTGCATAATACGGCCCACCCGGTTTTTACCGCAGGTTTCCCCGATTTCGTTCAGGTCGCCATGAACCCGCCGGTAACCGTATACGCCTCCGCTCAGTGAATAGGAGTCACGGATAAGCGTCAGCAGACGCTGATTATCTTTATCACGTGCCGAGACCGGGTTATGCAGCCACGCGTAGAACCCGGCCCGGGCGACATCCAGTACCCGACACATTGTCATCACACCCCATACAGTGCGGTGCTCATTGATAAAGCGGTACTTCAGTCGGGCTCCCTTGCAAAGTACCGCGCGGCCTTTTTCAGGATATCCCGTTTTTCTTCGGTACGTTTTAGCTGCGCCCGTAGTTTCAGGATCTCGCTTTTGGCTTCCAGTAAATCCCGGGCATGCTGCTCGCTGTTATCCGGTTTGATAGCCCGTAGCCACTTGTAGAGGCTGTGGGCAGAAACGCCCAGACGGTCAGATACTTCGGCAACGGAATAACCGCGTTCCGTTATCTGTCGGACGGCTTCTTCCTTAAATTCAGGTGTAAATCGTGGTGTGCCCATATGCTCCCCCTATACTCAAACTATAGGGCAGGATCGTCTACCGGGGTGGGGTCAGTCCATCAACGGCTCGGAAGTGTCTAAATTATCCGTGGCGATTCATTGTTGACCACTACAGTTTGCCCGATTGTGTAAGCAGCGCTCTTTCAGTCAGGCCAGTAGAAACGTTGTGCTGACGATAAATACTGAAGCCCCAATACTATCGGAGCTGAACGTTCAGTCGGTGAGAATTTCTTCATCCGTATCCATTGTGGATGGTGATGAATCTATTTTTGATGTAAGAAATACCCGATTCAGCAGTCTTTGCTTCAGGGCGTTTCTTCGCTCATTGTAGAATTCCGGGAAGCGACTGAACTCAATATTGTCATCTGAAACTAACAACATTGATGGCGTATAGTTGCTTGATGAATGAGATAGCCATTGTTTCAGGGATGTATCCTGTTTACTTATATTCTGAGAGTGATTCAGTAAATGAAGATTAGGTATGGTGTCCCAGTGCTCCGGATTTTCATAAAAGCTGAGGTTCTCTGGTGTATTCGCAACATAATCTAATTTTTCAAGATATTTCTTTGAAAAATGATTTCTTGGGTGAAGGTGATCAATATGAAACACCTCGGTCGGATTCATTTCAGGGAACAGAAGATGCAATAGTGCACGGCAACGACCTTCGCCATATCTGATGTTGAGAAGGCTTTCGATGTATTCGTCGTCAAATCTGAGGTCCTTATTCGAGCCTTTATATCTGTCAATAATCTTCTCAAGAGGAAAATGAATATCTGAAAGACTATTTTTCATTACATCTCTGATGCTCGTGAGTAGCGCATCGGCCTGGCTTCCAAAGATCCCTTTCAGAAGTACCATGTAAAACCACTGGCTAATTACTGAGCGTTCATTGTGGTTCTTATTCAGGAGATTAATCGTTGTATATAATGGATGTCCGCTGGTTTGCTTTTTGTAAAGCCAGTAGACCACAGGAATGACTGCATTTTTAGATATCAAAGACTGTGGATTGATGCCGAATCGCCTGATAAGAATAAAAGTCTCCTTGATACAGGATTTTATTTCAGACCATTGCTGTTGTATCTTACCGACCTCCTCTGAAGTGAAGTTTTTTACTTTGAACCGGACGTCAGAGTCAATAAGCATCAGGCTGGTTTTTAAGAACCAGTCTCTTTCAATATAAAACCCCATCTCGTTGTTCTGATAAATATTTTTTGTCAGTTCATCCAGTTCTCTTCTGAAATCCCCCTGCCAGTGCGCTACCGCTATTGACATCAGTAAGTCGGAGAACTCAAGTTTTGTCCCCCCGCTGTTCGTGCGTATGAAAACATCCAGCACATGGTCAATATCCTGACTACTCTCATTGAAGTAGTGGATGATGTTCTCAGTTCTTATTTTTGTATAAAGTCTCAGCAGAGTTTTTCTGGAAAACTCACTGGAAATGAGATCTCTTTTTTCGAGTTCTGGTACGACAACGTTAAATAAAATATCATCAGGGGAATCATACTGCTCGTATTTGAATATTTCGTGCAGGCAGAACCAGTGATGTTTGTTGTCTGTAAGTGAATCAGTGTATTGCTTGTCGGTCAGGAACCTGAAGTTATACTTCATCATGAGCTCATCGTCTGAATTAAGTGGCGCTGTTAAATCGACGTAAAGCTTTCTTGGCGGCAGGATGCGATCATCCTGTGCCGAAGGCCACCACACCCGGGGCTGTTTATACGCATACGTTCCACACAATCCAATATATAATGATGTGAGACGCTGCTGACCATCAATCACAGCCTTGAAATCATGAAATCCAGCATTTGTTGCTACGCAGGGATTTTCTTCATTAAATCGCTGACAGTATTCTTTCAGAAATTCATAGAATTTGTAATCGTTTTTAATACTGGCACTACGGATATCCCACATCATGAAAGAGTTTATCGGGTAGTCTCGCATGATGGAATCAAACAGCAGACATATCTGCCTGCTGCTCCAGACGAACTTCCTCTGAATTGCAGGCAGAAGATAGTGGCGTAAATTAATTGAGTCTATCGCTTGTTTTATCGTTATTGCTTTTTCATACTGGCCAGCCATCATAAACCTCACATGTTATATTAGCTGGCCTATTTTAATTTAAAGCGTGTCGGTAGTACAGTCTTTGCACAAACTAATTTATGCAGTGGAAAAGCTGACGGCTCGGTTTGTGTTTTTCGTTAGGGTAGACTCGCATTGCGGATGCACAAAGTGATGAAACCTGTCTTGCTATATTTTTACCGAAGTTAACAAGAAGGCCGTGCTTTATTTTTTCACTGAGCTGGCCCCCTGAAATACCAGACAGTAGATGTATCTTAAAATAAGAGATAGGCTTGGATATATGTCTGAATCGCCACGGATAATCTAGACACTTCCGAGCCGTTGATAATACTGGTTTTCATATTCTGTCGGTGACATCTGTTCGTTAGAACCATGCCGACGCTTACTGTTATAAAACATTTCGATGTAATCAAAAATATCACTGCGGGCTTCTTCCCGCGTTCCGTAGATCTTTTTCTTTATCCGTTCACGTTTCAACAACTGGAAAAAACTTTCTGCAACCGCATTATCATGGCAGTTACCGCGACGGCTCATGCTGCCCTCCAGGCCGTGTGATTTCAGGAACGACTGCCACTCATGGCTTGTGTACTGACTGCCCTGATCCGAATGAACCAGCACCTGTTTTTGGGGATTACGGCGCCATACAGCCATCAGCAGTGCGTTCAGGACAATGTCCTTTGTCATCCGGGATTGCATGGACCAGCCGATAATTTTGCGTGAGAACAGATCAACAACCACGGCAAGATACAGCCAGCCTTCGTGGGTCCTGATGTAGGTTATGTCCGTTACCCAACGCTCATCAGGAGCATCCGGATTGAACTGTCGCTGGAGCCTGTTGGGTGACACGATACTGGCCTCGCCTTTACGTGCCCGCGGGCTTCGGTATCCGACCTGAGCCTTTATTCCGACACGTTTCATCAGTCTCCAGACTCTGTTTACTCCGCACTGTTGCCCGCTGTCACGCAGATCCAGATGGATTTTGCGCTAACCATAGACGCATCCCGATTCCAGCCAGAACTGTTTAATCTCTCCTGTCAGTCTCAGGTCTGCCTGATGGCGTTGTGAATGCGGCTGCTGAAGCCAGGCGTAAAAACCACTGGGATGAACATCCAGCACCCGACAGAGCAGGCGAACAGGCCAGCAACAGGAGTTGTCACGGATAAAGGCGTACCTCAGTCGGACAGCTTTGCGAAGTACGCCGCTGTAGATTCAATCTGTCAATGCAACACCCCTTTCAATTATCTCTTTCGGTGTTTTGAACTTCAGTGTCTTTCTCGGTCTGTTGTTTAGCTGAGCAGCAACCAGATCTAGTTCATGTTGAGTATATTGGGCAAGACATGTCTTTTTAGGAAAGTACTGCCGAATTAGCCCATTTGTATTCTCATTTGTTCCCCGCTGCCAAGGACTCTGAGGATCGCAGAAGTAAACTTTAACGCCAGTGCTGACAGTAAATTCTAGATGTCTGGCCAGTTCCATTCCTCTGTCCCATGTCAGTGATTTTCTGAGTTCTGACGGTAAACTCAGGAATTTGTCGGTAAGAGCCTGATTTACTGAGACAGAATCTTTGCCCCTGAGTCTAAGGATGATCGTATAACGTGATTTTCGGTCTACAAGTGTGGCTATATGAGAGTTTTTTGTACCTGAGACTAAATCGCCCTCCCAATGCCCCAGAGAGCGTCTGTTATCGATATTTCGGGAACGTTCGTGAATTGGTGTTCCGTTCACTATGTTAATCGTACCTCTTTCGCCTTTGCGGGTATGACGCCTGCCATGGCGAAGGCTATGCGACCGTCGCAGATGCTGTATATTCAGGTGGTGTAGCGCTTCACGGCTACGAAAGTACAGCGTTTTATAAATTGTCTCAGGTGATATTCGCAGCGTTTTTTGACGTGGTTTTGTTCGCCTTAACCATCCTGATATTTGCTCTGGAGACCATTTCATCTCCAGCTTTTCCAGAACAAGCTTTCGCAATGGTAAATTTTGATCCAGTAAGCACGGTTTTGGCCTTTTCGCCATTCTGTTGGCTCGGTTATTAGCATCAACAGCTTTGTAATAGCGTCTGCCCCGATTACGCTGAACTTCACGTGAGATCGTCGAAGGACTGCGATTCAGCGCAGTAGCTATCGCACGAATGCTCATTTTGGCTGACAAACCAGCTCGTATCTCCTCGCGCTCAGACAGTGTCAGGTGAGCTACAGCCCGCTTACGCTCATAGGGTTTTATGCTGCCAGTATTCCTTAACATAGTGAAGATCGTTCCGGGTTTTGAACCCAGGATATTCGCTATTTCACTGAAGCCTGTTCCGTTCTTCCATAGTTCAAAAACAGAGGCTTTTTCCTCTGCTGTAAATGTTCGTCTCATTCAAAAAACCTCCGCAACCCCATGTTTTCACATAACTGTTGCATTGACAGATTGAATCTACAACCGCGCTCTTGATGTCAGACTCCCTGAACAGTTCTCGATAATCGGGAAACTCAGGGCGCGTTATCCTGTGGCCACTCTCTGCCATGTGTTCGGGGTCCATCGCAGCAGCTACAAATACTGGAAAAACCGTCCTGAAAAACCAGACGGCAGACGGGCTGTATTACGCAGTCAGGTACTTGAACTGCATGGCATCAGCCACGGCTCTGCCGGAGCAAGAAGTATCGCCACAATGGCAACCCAGAGAGGCTACCAGATGGGGCGCTGGCTTGCTGGCAGACTCATGAAAGAGCTGGGGCTGGTCAGCTGTCAGCAGCCGACTCACCGGTATAAACGTGGTGGTCATGAACATGTTGCTATCCCTAACTACCTTGAACGGCAGTTCGCCGTGACCGAGCCAAATCAGGTGTGGTGCGGTGATGTGACCTATATCTGGACGGGTAAGCGCTGGGCGTACCTCGCCGTTGTTCTCGACCTGTTCGCAAGAAAACCAGTGGGCTGGGCCATGTCGTTCTCGCCGGACAGCAGGCTTACCATGAAAGCACTGGAAATGGCATGGGAAACCCGTGGTAAGCCCGTCGGGGTGATGTTCCACAGCGACAGGGCAGTCATTATACGAGCAGGCAGTTCCAGCAGTTATTGTGGCGATACCAGATCAGGCAGAGTATGAGCCGGCGCGGAAACTGCTGGGATAACAGCCCAATGGAACGCTTCTTCAGGAGTCTGAAGAGCGAATGGATGCCGGTGGTGGGTTACGTAAGCTTCAGCGAGGCAGCTCACGCCGGACTATATCGTTGGATATTATAGCGCACTAAGACCGCACGAATATAACGGTGGGTTACCCCCAAACGAATCGGAAAATCGATACTGGAAAAAACTCTAACTCGGTGGCCAGTTTTTGTTGACCACTTCATAGTGAGATATATAGAATCTCACCAAGTATCAATGTTCTTAGATCACTTTCACCACTTTCACCAGTCTCACCACGGTAACATATCTTGATCAGGTTACTATTCATTGATCCTCACATCACAAAGTATAGGCACATTCAAATCAGTATCTTTTATTCCTGTGCTGTTCTGAGGTGATATACTCACCTCAGAACAGGTGGCCAAATTCAGTGTGTCACTTCACTATGCCTTCACCAGTTTCGCAGACATGGGGTCATAAACATACCCAATGATGCTACCATCCTTAATACGTGCAACAGCCTCATCGATAACGAATAACGGAACGAGAAACCATTCCTCGGGCTGCACTGGATGGCCGAAACGGTCGTTAATGGTAATGTTAAGCCTTGCGGGTGCAAACAACCTGTGAAACAGGTTTTCCATCCGGGTGCGGTTGATGCCTGCAAGCTTGTATGAAGCTACCACCTCGACTTTCGCTAACAGATAGGTGGAATCGTGTTCCGCATTGGCAATACGCGCCTCTACTTTGCCGCCAGTCACTCCAATCTTGTGAATGACATCACGATGTTCAGCTACATAAGGGTTATCAGATAGCGAACGCAACACATAAATAGTGCCACTTTCTAGATCGCTCTCTTCTAGAGCATCGCTGAATAAAGGCCCCATGTCTGGATCGGTAATTCGACGCGCTGTTTCGTCTTTATACAAAGCACGAACCAATGACAGCCGAAGTAGGTTGCTTTCTGTACCATTCGAATAAATGACACGCAGCCGAGCATCTTTCTTCCCCTGTGGAGAATCGAACTCTTCACCTTCCTCAGACACATAAGCCGTTTGACCATCCAGGATAAACCAATGACCCACTTCAATCGTTGCATACTGCCCAAAAGGTCGGGTCACTCTTAACCCTGAACTTAGATCATTGCGTACCTGCTCAAATAGTGGTTTGAACGCATCAAAATCCTCGCACGGCTTGCGATCCGCAACTCCTTGTACAACGCGCTTTTCGGTGCTAGCACGAACATGACGCAAGACCGTGATATCGTCCTCGCTGGAAACATCCGCCAGTTCGGCAGCCAAGTTATCGATATCGATAATTTCGTCCGCAGACTCCGCTACATCGCCCCCTCCAGCTAATAAGCCCTGATGATCCAGTGGCTCTAGCAAGGCACGGCAGTCTGGGAGACTGCGTAGGCGGTCGAGCCGCACTGCATAGAGACGCTCGAAGATATCACGCTCTTCGCCATGTTGCGGGACACGCCCATGTTGCTCAGTAAATCGCTGGATCTCTTCAAAACCGGCTATGATGCGTTCCTCGCTGGCTGGACGTCCTTTTTTCTTCTCAGGTGGTGCAAACTCGGCAAGTTCTGCTGCCAAATCGTCTAAATCAGAATTATTCATAACGTCCCTCCGCCCTAAAACGCATAAACGCAGCTGCACCTTCAGCAAGGTGTTTTTCCCAAGCATCCGGCGAAGTTAACGATGGGAGGCGGCCACGTTCACGTTTGAATTCAGCGGCACGCTTGGCGATCACCTTGGCATCTTCAGGTGTGATCGAGGTACGCTTGGCCGAGATTGCCGCCGCGACCTGCTTCAAACTGTCTTCACTCATCGTCTTAGCAAGGATAGCGTAGGCTTCACCAAAGGGATTGATGCGGTCGATAAGGTCTATGTCTAAATCGCGCACATCCATCGCAAAGCGACGCACTCCGTCAATAAGAGCAGTATTGAGCGTCCCATCGTTATCGTCGGTGGCAAGACGCTTGGCCTGCTGCGTGAGGTTAAGGGCGGCGATAGCATGCTGACGTACAACCTCCTGATCTTCAGCATCAAGCTCAGGATACTTTTCTTTGATGATCTTACCCATACGAACCTGAGTTAACTCTTCAGGGATCAGCTCTTCATCGAACAGGCCTCGTTCGATGGCGGGCTTATCCTGCACAAAGGCCGCGATCACTTCGTTTAAATCTTCCTGGCAGATGCGTGCCGCCTCTTTGCTCCTGGGCTCGGCAAGTCCCTTAATCTCGATTTGATACGTCCCTGTCTGCTCATTAACACCAAAATTACAGCTATCCGGGTCATATCCACCATCACCATAATCAAAGCCTGGGGCCGGACCACTTTCTGGGTTCTTAGGCTTGAACTCGAAGCGCGGAGCTAATACTTGCTCCATCAGCAGGCTTGCCGCGATGGCTTTCAAGGTATCGTTGACTGCCTCGGTGACAGCCCCCTCAACAGCATCCGGCTCGGCGATCAGGTTAGTAAACCTTGCGCGGTTTTTACCCGGCGCGTCGCGAGTAGCGCGACCGATAATCTGCACGATCTCAGTCAGGCTGGCACGGTAGCCAACGGTCAGCGCATGTTCGCACCAAATCCAGTCAAAACCTTCCTTCGCCATACCAAGTGCAATAATGATGTCTACATAGTCACGGTCTGTCTTCATTTCTGCAGCACGAAGGCTTTCCTGAATCTTGCCTTGACTAGTTGGGTCCACCAGATCAGCTATACGCAACATTCGGCCATCGAGGCATTTGACTAGCTGGAAACCAGTCGCAGGATCCGCACCTTGCCAATCGCCAAGCTTGCTAAGAATATGCTCCACTTCCTTGATTTTATCCTTCGTGCTCTCGCGCGAATTGACGTTGGGTATATGGATAATGGTCTTTTTGTCAGGATCGAGGACATTAAGGATGTCATCGACGTAGGAGCCACTGTAAAAGAAGTAGCCGATATCGAGTTGCTTGAGGTATTCGTAACCGTTGAGTTGTTCGTAGTAGGTATAGGTGACGGTATCGAACCTGGACTCATCCTGAGGAGCCAAAACGGCCTCCGCATCACCACGGAAGTAGGAGCCGGTCATGGCAACGATGTGTGTCTTATCACGCGCGATGAACTGCCCCAGATGCTGACCAAGCTTGTTATCCGGGTTAGCTGACACATGGTGGAATTCATCGACGGCGATCAGGCGATCGTCAAACGCTTCTACGCCATAGGCATCGACCGCGAAGCGAAAGGTTGCGTGTGTGCAAACAAGCACCTTGTCGCTACTTTCAAGAAAAGAGCCAAAAGATCTTACCTTGCCCCCGTTGTCGTTACCGGGCGCGTTGCATAGGTTCCACTTAGGTTCGACATGCCAATCAGCCCAGAATCCAAACTGCGATAGCGGTTCATCGTTGAAACTCGCGCCGATAGATTTTTCCGGCACAACGATGATTGCCTGTTTAATCCCTTGGTTTTCGAGTTTGTCGAGTGCTATGAACATCAGTGCGCGGCTTTTACCTGATGCCGGTGGTGATTTGATAAGCAAGTACTGCTCGCCGCGCTTTTCATAAGCTCTCTCCTGCATAGGACGCATCCCAAGCACATTAGCTTTGGTTGATGCGCCATTACGTGCATAAGTAACGGAAACGGAAGGTACATTCTTGATTTTATTGTTCATTCGTTATTTCCTGCTTTGCGCTTCTTATCTTTGACCGGTGCAGTCGAAGCAATCATTTTCGTGTAGAGGTCGAACAACTTTTCCAGCCGCTCAGTGTCGTTCTTGAATCGTCGTCCTATATAGATGCGTTCCAGCACTTCGTCGTTTCGTTCATGGGCAGCACGCAGGTCAGGGGGCATGTTCGCGGGATCATACAAATCCGCAATAGTCGCAGGGAAGTGGTGTTCCCGCGCCAGTAGGATATCCTCTGCGCAACGCGTAAGGTCGGCCTTGTTTTTCTCAGTGAGTGGTGGGACAGGGAAAGTATTCCAGCCAAGGGTATTAGAGTAGCGATAGTCAGTTTTGATACGCCCGCAGACTGTCGCCACCCATACCAAATGCAACCTAGAAGCAATAAGCGCCATATTCCAAAGCGGGGAATCATAGAAAGCAAGATTCGGAGCGATAACGATTGAACCAACATCGAGATAACCACATGGAAGATACTCCCTACGTTCAGAACTGACACTGGGAACAATAATGATTCGCTCGCTGCCGTCTTGCCTCACTTCACCAAATCTGTAAGCAATATCTGCTAGTTTTTTTGTCGCTGCCCGAGGACTATTTGCTCTGGCCTTACGTGTGATCTCAATTCGGTCTGAAATCCAAGAGTTCAGAATTGCTTTTTTAGCACTGTCTTTATTTAACCACAGGCAAGCTCTAGGAGTTCCAGAAATAAACTCCTTAGCTCCCCAAGCCTTTCGAAAATAACAAATATCAGCACCATAATCATTAACTGCACGACTTGATTCTGAACTGTCAAAAAGAAGGCCACCACCATCGTTCGCCATTGAACCAAAATCCATTACACTTACTTCGGATAAAGGAAAACTTCGCTGTGCAACAATTGTGCTTTTACCCGCGACAAGATACGCATTGATGTTGTCTACTTCTTTTATGATGGTCCCCAAATCCTCAGTTGTGGAAAATATTTTCCGGGGGCCCTTAACATGATTAGAAATTCCCACAACAATGACACTCACTCCCGCATTGTGGCTAGCAAGATTTGCCCATTTGAAGGACGTATAAGCAAAGGATATTTCATGCTTGGCTGCAAAAATCAACGACCAAAGGGTTTCGACCTGTCTACCTTGACAAATGGAATTAGTTGAGACGAACGCAGCAGACGAGTTAGTTTGACTACCGTAGTCGACAGCCTTCATAAACCAACCTGCAACATAATCCAATGACTTCCAATTAGTTGTGCGTTTCTCGAATATGGCTTTTAGATCATTTTTTTGGTCATCAGTTTGGGTTTGGCTACCCTTGTATGGAGGATTTCCACAAATATATGTCTCTCCTCCTTCATTTTCAAAGTCAATCTCTGCCTGATCAAGCGGTGATCCAAACAAGTCGTCACCATGTAATTTCACACTGGTTCCCGTTGGCGGACAAATTCTTAACCAGTCGAGCCGCAGTGCATTGCCACAAGTAATCCAATTTTCGTTGCGTAAAGGAAGAAGCTCAGCCAAGGCCAGCCGCAGCCCACGGTACAGCACATCACATTGGTACTCAGCGATAACAAGCGCAAGGCGGGCGATTTCTGCCGGGAAATCTCGTAGTTCAATCCCGCGAAAGTTGGTAAGTGGAATATCCGAGGCACGATCCGGCTCACTGCGCCTCTTGTTGATTTCGGCCTCAATGGCACGCATTTCCTTATACGCGATAACCAAAAAGTTCCCAGAACCGCACGCTGGGTCGAACACACGAATGTGGGAAATGCGTTTGCGCAGGTTCAGCAACATACGTGGATTGTCACCAGCCTCGTCCAGCTGTGCACGCAGGTCGTCAAGAAATAGTGGATTCAAAACTTTTAAGATGTTGGGTACGCTGGTGTAATGCATACCCAGCTCTCCGCGCTCTTCATCTTCGGCAATTGCCTGAATCATGGAGCCAAAGATATCCGGATTTATCTTGGTCCAGTCAAGGCTACCCACGTGGAGCAAATAAGACCGTGCAATCTTACTAAACCGTGGTACATCATTACTTCCAGAGAACAAGCGTCCGTTGACATAAGGAAATTCATTGGCCCAACGCGGGATTCCAGCGGCAGCTCTATCTTTGTTGCTAGTATTCATTGTACGGAACAAAGTAGCGATAACTTCATGCGTATTCGATGAATCTCTGGTGCTCATCTGCGCAACAGTTTCAGTAAAGCGCCCCTTGCCCACGAAGATGTCAGTGTCCTCAGCGAAGAAACAGAAAATCAGCCGAGTCATGAATTTGTTCATGTCATGACGGCGCTCTGCCGTACCCCAAGTAGGGTTATCTTTCAATAACTCGACATATAGACGGTTCAGGCGACTGGTAGCCCGAATGTCAAAAGCGTTCTCACTGATCTGACGAACTGTACTAATACCCGCCAATGGCAGGAAAAAGCCGAAGTGATCGGGGAAGTCTTTAAAGGCGCAAGCGACAGTCTGACCGCTGATGAGATCTTCAGCTTCGAAGTCTTTTCCGTCTGTGGCGAGGATGAATTTGGCCTTGGCCTTGCCTGTTGCTGGGCTGGCCTTGAGTGAAGCCAGCATTTGTGTTACTTGCCCTTCTTTACTAGCCAAAATGTGAATGTTATTGGTCTGAAGAACGCCACCTAAATCGGACTTGTTCGTTGCTCCGGTGCGCAAGCGTTTGATAGTCGTTTCTTTGTTACCAAAGGCTTCAAGGAAAGCATAAGGAAACTCTATAGGATCAAAAGGTTGCTCTGCAAGATCAGTGATGGCTTGTTCAATTTCTACGGCGTTCATTTGCGTACAGCTCTCCATTGGCATGTTCATGTTATTGCTCTGCTGCTACTGGTGTGCAGTGAACTCATGCCATATCCTATGGTTTACTTGGAAAATTTTGACCGCAAGTTTAACAGAATAGAACCCAGCTCTGTAGCAGATTCAGCCTCAGATTCTTGTTTCACAAAACCCTTTTATGTATTTATGTTGAAATTTCTAGCTTTGAGATAAAGTCCAACAAATATACAAACTTTTATGCACTTAAATGTTTGGTATCACGCCATCAGAATATTCATCGGGTGGAAGCAGACACTAGGGCAGCATTACCAAAGCCGGAAATAGCTATGCCAGAAAGCTATTGGTCGAGGCTGCGTGGAGTTACCGGTATCCGGCACGCATCGGTCCGGTAATACAAAAAAGGCAGGAAAATTTACCCCGCCCTGTTATTGGCAGAGCATGGGATGCTCAGCTCAGACTTTGCAAGAGGTATCGAAAACTTCAGGCAAAAGGAAAGAATATCAATATTAGAATTGTTGCTGTTGCACGTGAGCTGTCGGGTTTTATCTGGGATATGGGCCGGATAGCAATGTCTGCTGCACAACAACCTACTGCTACGTCGCCCTCAGTGAATTAAACCTAAAAAGAAAATCGTCAAAATTAGAGATTCCGGTTTGACACGGAAAGTCATATCAGCGTAAAGCCTGTGTCGTCTGTAACACCTGCTCCTTGCAGACTAAGTTAGAGCTCCTTCTAAATTAGACGGAGTTCTATTGATGGATAAACCTACAGACTGGCGCTCCGGGACTCGCCGGATATTTTCTAATGAATTTAAACTTCATATGGTTGAACTGGCTTCGAGACCAAATGCTAATGTTGCACAACTGACCCGGGAACATGGCGTTGATAACAATCTTATTTTTAAATGGCTACGCCTCTGGCAGAGAGAAGGCCGTATTTCTCGTAGAATGCCCCCAACTATTGTAGACCCTACAGTACCACAATCTTTTCCGGCCTCTCCGAATTTTTCGACCCCCCACGCTGTGCTACAGCTGATCCTGCTCCGGAGGCATTATCAGTTGCTTGTGCGGCTTCCTGCTATGTGGAATTCCATTACGGTAAAATGACGCTGGAAAATCCTTCACCAGAGCTGCTCACGGTGTTGATCCGTGAACTGAGCGGGAGGGGAAGATGATTTCACTCCCATTAGATACTCGTATCTGGCTCGTTGCCGACGTTACCGATATGCGTAAATCCTTCAACGGATACGACATATGCTGAAGGAGGATCAGTAATGGATTAAGTGATAACAAATGCCCAGAAATAGAGCTTCAAATCCAGCTTAGTTAGTACATAAATACTATTTTGATGAAAATTATTATATGTTACCTCGGATTTTAATCAGGCGCCCAGATTAAATCAAGTATTGAGCGCCTGATTATGTTTATTCATTAATATTTGTCATTGATTGTCTTATTATCAGCTACCCCCGTATTAATCAGAGTTTTCATTTATTTTTAATGCATAATCTGATGCCGCCTCATCATTATCCTCAGTATTATCATAGCCGAAAACTTCTCCCGGGCACGGGCGCTCACGATAATAGTCATCGTTATAGTTTTCATCGTCAGATAATGATATGTCGTATTCTGAATATGATTCACCACAATTATACATAAAATCATCTCCTTTGGGATGGTTACAATAATTAGTGAGTTTATTCGAAAAAATGATGAGCGCCAGACCAATCCACCCAACTTTTGATTATAATCATGAAGATACTTGTCTCAGTACAAATAGAATCAAACTCAGTGCAGCATGATTCACCTTTATATTCTCTCAGGGAAACCAAATACCACTACTCAACTATTAAGAACAAAATTCGGGAGGTATGATTATCAGAAGATACCTGCATCCTAAATAATTTCAGACAGATATTATCGTTGTGAATCCCCTGCCATCTTTCCGGTGCGCGGGGTTTTGTCTTTTTTCACCGGGAATACATGTATGAATCCGTCTGATGCCAT
>OLRM01000620.1_pt1 | contig 23360 bp, 22 predicted proteins | sample 1643211 | NCBI WGS metagenome assembly OLRM01 (sample SAMEA3136690, study PRJEB25190) | human gut metagenome | biome: human gut; feature: human-associated habitat; material: faeces | place: Austria | collected 2013
ATATTGGGCCGTTGGTGGAGATATAAGTGGATCACTTTTCATCCGTCGTTGACACCGTGGGTGAAGACAGCTTACTTTTCCACAGCAACTGCAGTCATTCAGGATGATCAGGAGATATTCTGTCAATGTCACGATCCTGCCATTTTCGTACCCGCTAAGATACTTCCGTTACTGATGCTGTCCGCTTTTCACCATTTCATCCTCACTGACAGGCGTTGCGTTTTGGGTCATCACCATAGCTTTACGTTTCTCTTTTAACCGGTAACGCTCTCCTTTGATATTCAGCGTGGTTGAGTGATGCAGCAGTCAATCCAGGAGCGCTGTTGTCCGGCAACCACCATATCAACTTCTTCCCGGGTGTGGCGGAGAGGTGGTATCCTGGCTGAGTTTCGAAGCGAACCGTTCTTTTTGACGGGCGCATTTTACGTCCGGGCTGAATGTAGTAACGCGGCATGGAACGTCGGCCCGTATAGCCCATTGCCTTAATCTCCGCAAAGATAATCTCGTCATTCCGGACATTCTCTGCCAGGCATATGTCGATGTAATCCATAAACGATTTCAGCTTCCCCCTTTTGTGGCCAGTCTTTCTAGCTGGCGGTTCAGGGGATGTTTTCTGGTTATCGTGTACCACAAAGCAGGGATATTGCCCCGATAGTCACATTTCAGATTGATCGCGGTCTGAAGATGTGGCACTGAGGTAACGTGCTGGTGTCACTGGTATTGCTGAAGTTATGGTTTTTCGGGGTCAGGTGAGCCTGTTGTGTGTATGCTTTTTGTTCAGGTCAGAGGGGGGCTGTGTAGTGGCACAGTAAGTTTGGCCACCTGATTAAAGGTGATATTCTCACCTCAACACAAAACAGGTGACTTAATGAACAAGAAAACCAAACGTACTTTAACCCCCGAGTTCAGACTGGAATGTGCGCAACTGATTGTTGATAAGGGCTACTCATATCGACAAGCCAGTGAATCGATGAATGTCGGCTCTACCACTCTTGAGAGCTGGGTACGTCAGCTCAGACGAGAGCGCCAGGGGATTGCCCCCTCTGCCATACCGATTACTCCAGACCAGCAACGTATCCGCGAGCTGGAAAAGCAGGTTCGCCGCCTGGAGGAACAAAATACGATATTAAAAAAGGCTACTGCACTCTTGATGTCCGACTCGCTGAACGGTTCACGATAGTTGCCAGACTCAGTGGCAGCCACACCGTTGTCAGTCTGTGTTCTGCTCTGGGAATACACCGCAGCAGTTACCGGTACTGGCAAAAACGACGCGATACGGTGAATCCGGTGCATGTCAGGTTGTGCAGTGAAATACGCCGGGTGTGGAACCAAAGCCGGGGCTCTGCGGGGGCGCGCACGCTGGCTGACATGCTGACCCAAAACGGCGTCCCGATGAGCCGTTACCGTGCCGGGCGGCTGATGAAACATCTGAATCTGAGCAGTTGTCAGCCCGGAAAACATCAGTACAAAAATGCCCGTCAGGAGCATACCTGCTTGCCGAATCTGCTCGGGCGCCAGTTCGCTGTCCCCGAGCCAGACCAGGTATGGTGTGGAGATATTACCTATATCTGGGCCGGAAATTGCTGGTGCTATCTGGCGGTTGTGATGGATCTTTTTGCCCGCAGGGTTATCGGCTGGAGTCTGTCCGCACATGCCGATACTGCACTGATAAGCGATGCCCTGCGGATGGCCTATGAGACGCGTGGTCAACCACATGATGTTATATTCCATAGCGACCAGGGAAGCCAGTATACAGGCCTGAAATATCAACAAATTCTCTGGCGTTACAGAATAAAGCAAAGTGTCAGTCGGCGGGGAAACTGCTGGGATAATAGCCCAATGGAACGCTTCTTCCGCAGTCTGAAAACAGAATGGGTGCCAGCGAATGGTTACGTCGACAAGGACGAGGCCCGGCAGCAAATTAATGATTACATATTGAACTACTACAACAGTGTCAGACCTCACCATTATAACGGTGGGTTGACTCCGGAAGAGTCCGAGAACAGGTACCATTTTTACTGTAAAACCGTGGCCAGTATTACTTGACCACAACACTGTACGGACAGCGGCTTTTGTCTCCGGGCATTCACGTCTGAACGATGAATGCGATTTTCAGCAATATTTGTCTTTGTGACGCTCTCTGGTTGAGAAGCTAATGCGCGCCCCTTTTTCCACAGAGAATGAGGCTTGCCATCAGCCGAAACATCAGTATTCCACGCCATACAGACGGCCTCTGACCATGTGCTGATGCAGGAAAATGTTTCACTACAACTGTTCGGGTTGCTATGCAACGAAACAGCGATTCTCACGATCTTTAACTGCAACGTTTTTCCGCCTGAAAGCTGACTGCCTCCTGCTGAGGTGGGAGGCTATGATTCAGTGCGTTTATAGTCACCGGGGTATGCATGTACCGGAGCATACCATTTCTGGTGGATAACAAGCCGGCACATTCAGCCTGCAGTGAAGATGGAGGCACCTGGTTGTGAAGAACGTTTCTGCCCGTGGCTGCTTCGCATCATCAATGGTATTCATACCCGCTCAGAAATGACCGGGTGCTGAAGCCCTCCGTTATCGCGCAGTATAATGATGTATATGATCTGTGGACGAGTGAGCGGCGTGCCTGATGTACGCCGCTATTACTGTATTTTACCACAGGGCTGGTTTTCTGCTGCCAGCCCTGTGGTTATCAGACATCAACTGTGAGCGGCATCAACCGATGTACGGTATGCCATAAGCACGTACTGATCCATCAGATTTGTCAGTGGTTCACTCTGACCCTGACGTGCAATGATCCATTGCTCCAGATCTTTTTCTGATTTGTGTTTCAGGTTTTTCGTCCAGTCGTCAAGGCTGTTTCCGGTCATTAAGTCAAGCCAGCAGAGCCAGACCAGTTTGAGACGTAACTCCGTGCCGCCAAACTGACGGAAGAGGCTGATCAGTTTGTTTGCCAGAGAATGTTGCTTCAGGCGCTCACATTCAGACAGCAGGATCCCTTCCAGCATCGGATGATGAACCAGCAGGTGTTCGCTGGTGCATAAATTCACCACCAGATCATCATCCAGGGACGGGGAGCTCCGTTTGTCCGGACCATAAATCAGCCGGTGCAGACTCTGGGGAACGATGGCAATCTCCGGTTTTTCGCCATTGAATGACACCCACCCGGGCGTCAGATTATGGAAATAGTAGATATTCGGATGACACACGCCCCATGATACGGCGTGCCGGGGGAAGCCGGTCAGCCATTTCTGGTAGTTTTCATGGAGCAGCTCGTAACGGGTCTGATACTGTTGTTTCATTTTCATATTCCTCACGGGGGATAACAGGCAGCAGAGCGCCGCCGGCAGGCCGGAGATTGCGTCTGCTTTGGGCGAAGGGTTAGTGGTTAAAAATTACGGACGGGACTGTGCAATACGCGCCTGCAGCCAGGCTTCCACTTCGCTTTTCAGCCATCGGGAGCTGCGGCCCATTTTGATGGGCGCAGGAAAGTCACCATCCTTGATGAGTTTGTAAAACCACTTATCGGTTAAGCCGGTCAGTTGAGTGATAAACGCCATGTCGACCATCTGGTCATCCATCAGCGAAACTGGGGTAGCCATGAGAATGTTCCTCCGGATGTTGTTAAACCAGCCGGTGTGGTCATGAAAACAGCGCGCCACCTTCACCGGCATAACAACCGGGGAGAAACGTAAAAAATAATCGGGAATCTGGCTGTCCGGAGATAAACGGGGGGATTGCGATGGCAGAGCCGTAGCGGAATCCCGGGGGGGTGTTGCGAAAAGATGCTTCCGCACGCACGCGCGATAAAGAGGGGATAGTTTTCGTGAGGACAGGGAGAGAAGCAGGCGTTCTGATAATTGCAGAGTTGTTTTCGGAGGTGGTTACAGTGAGTCAGCCCGTTCCTGGCGAGCAGGAGACTGATATCACCGATGGGATAAGGTTGTCTGATTGGTATTATAAATATAAGAAGTCATCAGAGAGTAACGTAAAGGATTTGCCAGAATAACCTAAGAGAGTAAATCTCTCCGGTAACAGAGCGCTGTGAAGCATTCTGTATCAGAGTGCAAATACATGAACGCTGATGCGTAAAATCAGCAGTGACACGCCAGCTCCCCCTATGCCCATTCCTGTATAAGACATGAACTGAGCGTATTAATGCTCCTGCCCTGAAACTGAGCCGGTGAGTGAGGGGCTGAGAAATCCCTCTTGACACTGCTCTAACCAGAAATACTTCCCCGGTTGTTGCGGTGCGTCCGGATCCCCGATAACGGAACACTAAGGCTGTATTGCGGGACACCAGGTAAGTGGCTGCCCGTAATACGTCAGGAGACGCGGAAAAAGTGAATTCCCACACGCGTTATAAACTTACCCTTGCGGAGCTGGAAGCCTTTAACTCTGCCGTTGACAACCGGCTGGCAGAACTGACCGCAAATTTTACGAGTGCGTGCTGGCTTCAGTCTTGTCACCTGAGCGTTCGGTAACGGAGGCGCGGGCGGTAATAGACTGATTTTCAGGTATTACCGGCTTACGGCGTGTGGTTGATATTGAGGGGCTGTGAGTTTCGCGTATTTGTCAGAAACCCAGACGAGTTTTCCTGTATGGGACGAAATAAGGCAGCGGCAATACCTGGAAAAATTTAATATGGTATGAAGGAGAACCTGTCGGTTACGCTTAATATACCCGGTACACCGTCAGCTCAGGGGATACATGAACCGTTATCTCACCAGCTACACAGTATATACACACTGACGCTGACAGTAGTCAGCAGGACCACAATAATCAGTGCCAGCAGTATGGTAACGATACGGTCTGTATTCCGGTAATAGCCGAAGGGGTCGACAGAACCACAATACGGGCAACACACTGTATTATGAGTAATCGCGTTTCCACAGTCCCTGCACTTCTTTTTGCGTATCACCATCACTCCCTCCTCACAGCCTTACCCGTAACCGGTTTTTTACATTAAAAAACAACGCTGAAAATTCAACCGTCAGTCCGGAGACGACCGTTCGGGTTATCACAGAGTGCCTGAGACAGTGTCCTGCCGGAGGTCACCTCAGGGGCTCTGCGCATTTTTTACGACGTGGCTATTCCGTATGAACCATACGGAGATTTAACCATGACCTACAAATACAACCCCTTCTGGCAGCAACGTATTCGTGAGACAGTGCGGCACGCACTGAATGTTCATCCCCGCCTGACGGCATTGCGGGTTGACCTGCGTTTCCCGGATGTACCGGCAGCAACGGACGCAGCTGTGATATCCCGCTTCATCAATGCCCTGAAAGCCCGAATCGACGCTTACCAGAAACGTAAGCATCGGGAAGGTAAACGCGTGCATCCCACCACTCTGCATTACGTCTGGGCCCGGGAGTTTGGGGAGTGCAAAGGTAAAAAACACTATCATCTGATGCTGCTGGTCAACCGGGATACCTGGTGTCGTGCCGGTGATTACCGCGCTCCGGGATCACTGGCCGGAATGATTGAACAGGCCTGGTGCAGTGCCCTGGGGGTGGATGCCGGATGCCATGCCACGCTGGTGCATTTTCCGGCCTGGCCGGCGGTGTGGCTGGAACGCGATGATGATGCTGGTTTACGGGATATGCTGAAGCGTGCTGACTATCTCGCGAAAGAGTACACCAAAGTCAACGGTACCGGTGAGCGCAATTTTGGCTGTAGCCGGAGTTGAACACGACAGGTGTGCCAATACCCGGCAAACCAAAAGTATGGGTTGTTGTCTGGCGGCAACGATGTATCCACTCGCCCACTGACTGTTTTTTACGTCAGTGTTCCATTGTGTGACAACCACAGTGCTGTAACAGCAACCAGCCTGCTTTACCCAAACTCCAGTCCAGATTTTAACTGAACCGCCATTCACACCCTGACCACGCTGCCCGTACCGGGACGGCTGATGCCTGCGTGTCGTCTGGCGGCTGAGGAATATGATTATGTACGCAAAATCCTTTATCGCTCTTGATAGCAACGGACGTCTGACGGGCGCCCGTACTGCACAGGCCGCACCTTATGCTCACTACACCTGCCACTTGTGTGGCAGTGCACTCAGATACCATCCGCAATACGACACTGAACTTCCCTGGTTTGAACACACTGACGACAGGCTGACAGAGCACGGTCAACAGTGCCCTTATGTCAGGCCGGAGCGCAGAGAAATACAGTTGATTAAACGTCTGCAGCAATTCGTACCGGATGCCTTACCCGTGGTGCGTAAAGCCAGCTGGCACTGCAGACAATGTCACCACGATTATTATGGGGAGCAGTACTGCACACACTGCCAGACCGGAGGATTCAGTATTCCCCGGACAACTCAGGAGGAAATATGCGAATTCTGAACTGTTATATGGCGAATGACAGCAAAGGCCATTTTGTTACGGCGAAAGAAGCAGCGAAGCACAACCGCCAGGACGTTTTGTGCTGTGTGTCCTGTGGATGCCCGTTAACACTTCAGCGGGGCAATGACGGACAACCACCGTGGTTTGAACATGACCAGATGACTGTCGCTGAGAAAATCCTGCTGCGATGCACCTGGCTTGACCCGGCAGAGAAAGAGGCCCGTCGTTTGCATCTGCAGGGTATGACGGTTCCGGATTATACGGTGAAGGTGAGAAAGTGGTTTTGTGTGATGTGTGACGAAGATTATGAGGGGGAAAAGTGCTGCCCGCGTTGTGGTACCGGGGTATACAGCAGGGCGTGGGGGCGGCAGGAGGTGCCGTCGGAAGATGCCAGAGCTGATAATCCGTTACAGAGGCTGTAATGGTTGCCTCTGGCGCAGTTTGCGGTGATGCCGTTCCCGGGAATGGATTGCCAGTGCGGGGACTGTGGAGCTTAATTCCGGTATTGGTGGCCTTTCCGTTGATTTTGAGCCAACAGCCCTCCTGTGACTGACAGGCTGCCTCGTCATTCCATTCGTGTCTCCAGTAACGGGGGGGAGGGGTATTTTATTGTGCCGGTTCAGGCGTGCGTTTCCCGGCGTGTCTGCTCTGGCTTAACCAAATTCAACAGGGATAAAATAGTGCAAATAACCGAAGTATTACTTGCAGAATCGGGGGAAGCATCCGGGGTTTTATTCAACAGGCTGTAGATCACTGACTGCGTCTGTTGGCCGTCCACTTCACGCGTCATTCGACCAGAGTAAATATTGATGATTACTAGATTCGTGTATTTTATCAGGCATTTTACTTGCGAATAAATCCCCTTGCTATCCAGCGAAACCACACAGGTAGCTATTACCATATGTGGTAATACACTGGTTACAGGAAAAATATGCAAGTTCCGCAATACGTTGTGTGTTGCTCCTTAGCCAGGATCTTTTCTTCCATGCGAGATATGACAACAATTTTGAGGAAGGATGTTCGTAACTGGTAGAGTTACTACAACAGGCATGGGAGGCTCTGACTCTGACAGACATTGTACTGTGGAATGTTGTTACAGGTTAGGGCGGCAACCGTGCCAGGAGACCATGAGCCGTTCACGGCATTAAAGGCCACACTTCAGTCGTTTACATTCCCTGTGGTGGCAGGCATCTTCCATTAAGGCGTCAGAGCGTTACCAACGTTATGTTGTCATGGCTCACCTTTCATAGTCGATGCTTATCTGGTGACTGAAACTAGCCGCAGATAAAGAGTGTGAAGTTGATACCATGGAGTGGAGTGACGTGCAGGCAGGAGATTCGCTCTATGCAGGGTTGTGAGATGAATTCAAACCGGCTGTCAGCGCCAGTAATATTTGAAGATTCGTCCGGTTGTTATCCAGTGTGCATTAAAAACCCAGACATTATGGACATTACAACGGCTTCCATAACAGGGAGGAGCCTGTTTATTAATCCGGGCGTAATGACTCACCTTTGTGGGCTTTTTCCCGTCGTGCTTTTAACGTTGAAGGCATTTTCTGCCTGCCGATTCAGGACAGCGACAAAAGCCATATCAGACTATTGGTCAATGATGACCAGCGTCTGGAGTAGATGATAAGCCAAATTGATAAACTGGAATATGTGATGAAAGTGCAACGTAATCAGTCCAATCCGACGATGTTTAACAAGAGTACGGTGTTTTTTCAGTAAGTCATTCGTCTTCTGAATCAGGTGTAATGATCTTTACAGAAGCATTCCGGCAGTGCGTAACATAATCTGCCGGTAACGGACGATCGCTAATCAGAACATCAAATGCTGAGAGCGGTGCGAGGCTGGCAGAGGCTACTTCATCGAACAAGGCGTGGCGGGCGAGCAAAATTTTCCGTAGTCCACGGGCCATCGCTTTACGCTTAGTGGCAAGATCTTCGGGATTAAACCAGCTGACGCCAAAGTGATCATGTACACCGCTGGCGGAAATAAATATTTTTCGCGGATTGAGAGAGTCTAATGGCGAAGAGTTACTGGCATCGTAAAAAGCATCACTTCTGGCACGATACGTACCACCACAAAGTATTGCTGTCACATTAGGTTTTTCATTCAACGCAACAAAGACACGATGTGAGTAACAGATGCCAGTGAAGGTGATTGCATCCGGGATCATGCTTATAACGAGCGGTATCTCCTGGCCATTATCAAAGAAGATCAGATCATTTTCATTAACCATTCCGGCGGCCAGAATTGCAATAGGTAAGTCATCACGATGATTTCTCGGAACGTCCAGGATGACTGGCATCGATGGTGCGGGTTTATGCACCATTACAATATAGCCACCCAGTAGGGTCAGTGGCAGAGGTTCATCTTCCTGATGGAGATCGCGACGAATAGTCATTACAGAAACTTCCAGCATTCGTGCCGCGTCTTTCAAATGGATTCTGTCGGTTTTCTTAAGTATTTCAATCAAACGTCGGATACGCTCTTTTTGCTTCGTTTCCATCAACTCTTCCTCCGTAAAAATGTTATAAAAATAACATTATGGCATTAGTAAACATTGTTTTAGTTACCATACTATACGACCGACCCTTTGAAATGAAAAGGGTATAGGCTGCTGAATTTTCGGTATTAATCCTGTTAGGTTGCTTATGATTAGATAGTGTTGGCCTGAGTGATAAGACTGGAAGTCTATTAAATAAACATCGGGTTGATGTGCTAATCGCGATCTCAGTCACAAATGATGCAAAAGTAACATGCTAATGTTATTTAAATACCATTTTTATGCGAAAGTTTATAAGAGGTAGTGAAATGGACATTGCAGTTATTGGTTCCAATATGGTGGATCTCATTACTTACACTAATCAGATGCCTAAAGAAGGAGAAACTCTGGAAGCACCTGCCTTCAAAATCGGATGTGGTGGGAAAGGTGCTAATCAAGCGGTGGCGGCGGCTAAATTGAATTCAAAAGTCCTGATGCTGACTAAAGTAGGTGATGATATTTTTGCGGATAATACTATTCGTAATCTTGAATCATGGGGAATTAATACCACTTATGTTGAGAAAGTCCCCTGTACCAGCAGTGGTGTTGCGCCGATCTTTGTTAATGCTAACTCGAGCAATAGTATTTTAATAATTAAGGGGGCGAATAAATTTCTTTCCCCGGAAGATATCGATCGAGCTGCAGAAGATCTGAAAAAATGCAAATTGATCGTTTTACAACTGGAAGTTCAACTGGAAACAGTTTACCACGCGATTGAGTTTGGTAAGAAAAATGGTATTGAAGTGTTATTAAATCCGGCTCCGGCATTGCGTGAGTTAGATATGTCTTATGCCTGCAAATGTGATTTCTTTATCCCGAATGAAACAGAACTGGAAATATTAACCGGTATGTCGGTTGATACTTATGATCATATTCGTTTGGCCGCACGTTCGTTAGTTGATAAAGGGCTGAACAATATTATTGTTACCATGAGCGAAAAAGGCGCATTATGGATGACCCGCGATCAGGAAGTCCATGTTCCTGCATTCAAAGTAAATGCTGTTGATACTAGTGGCGCTGGTGACGCATTTATTGGTTGCTTTTCCCATTATTATGTTCAAAACGGTGATGTTGAAGCCGCTTTGAAAAAAGCCGCTCTCTTTGCCGCTTTCAGCGTCACAGGGAAAGGTACGCAATCATCTTATCCGAGTATTGAACAATTTAATGAATTTTTAACCTTAAACGAATAATCATCCTGCACAGTTAAAGGTAGCACTATGAACGATAAAAACATCATTCAGATGCCTGATGGGTATCTGAATAAGACTCCCTTGTTCCAGTTTATTTTGTTATCGTGTTTATTCCCGCTATGGGGATGCGCAGCTGCATTAAATGACATATTAATCACTCAATTCAAAAGTGTATTTTCGCTAAGTAACTTTGCTTCAGCATTGGTGCAGAGCGCATTTTATGGCGGTTATTTTTTAATTGCAATACCAGCATCCCTTGTGATTAAAAAGACCAGTTATAAGGTGGCAATTTTAATTGGCCTGACGCTGTATATTGGTGGTTGTACACTTTTTTTCCCTGCCTCGCATATGGCAACCTACACTATGTTCCTTGCAGCTATTTTTGCGATTGCGATTGGCCTGAGTTTCCTTGAAACTGCAGCGAACACATACAGTTCAATGATCGGTCCAAAAGCCTATGCCACATTGCGGCTCAATATCAGCCAGACCTTTTATCCGATTGGTGCTGCGTCTGGTATTTTATTGGGCAAATATCTGGTTTTCTCCGAGGGGGAAAGCCTTGAGAAGCAGATGTCCGGAATGAACGCCGTGCAAATTCACAACTTTAAGGTGCTGATGTTAGAGAACACCCTTGAACCGTATAAGTATATGATTATGATTCTGGTTGTGGTCATGGTGTTGTTCCTTTTAACCCGCTTCCCAACCTGTAAAGTGGCACAGACAAGTCACCATAAACGCCCGTCAGCAATGGATACGCTGCGCTATCTGGCTAGAAATCCGCGCTTTCGTCGCGGTATTGTGGCGCAGTTCCTTTATGTGGGTATGCAGGTCGCAGTATGGTCATTTACCATCCGTCTGGCGCTGGAGTTGGGCGATATCAACGAACGTGATGCTTCAAACTTCATGGTCTATAGCTTTGCCTGCTTCTTTATTGGCAAGTTTATAGCCAACATCCTTATGACGCGTTTTAATCCGGAAAAAGTATTGATTCTCTATTCCGTTATAGGGGCGCTGTTCCTGGCATATGTTGCACTGGCTCCAAGTTTCAGCGCGGTCTATGTCGCCGTCCTGGTAAGTGTTTTGTTTGGCCCTTGCTGGGCGACGATCTATGCAGGAACACTGGATACAGTTGATAACGAACATACAGAAATGGCAGGAGCAGTCATTGTTATGGCTATTGTCGGTGCCGCGGTGGTTCCGGCAATTCAGGGATATATTGCAGATATGTTCCACTCACTACAGCTTTCATTCCTGGTTTCTATGCTCTGTTTTGTCTATGTCGGAGTCTACTTCTGGCGTGAAAGCAAAGTACGTACCGCACTGGCTGAAGTCACAGCGTCCTGAGGAGAACCGTTATGAGTACGCGTATTAATTTGTGGCGGGCGCTTTTTGGCGAGAAACCTCGTATCTTGCTGGAAAATAGTGATTTTACTGTCACGTCTTTTCGCTATGACAGCGGTGTCGAGGGGCTTAAAATTGCAAACAGTCGTGGACATTTGATTATTCTTCCCTGGATGGGGCAGATGATTTGGGATGCGCAATTTGATGGACACGGCCTCACCATGTGCAATATGTTTCGCCAGCCTAAACCGGCGACAGAGGTGATAGAGACCTATGGCTGTTTTGCTTTTCATTCAGGTTTGCTGGCTAATGGCTGCCCATCTGCGGAAGATACTCATCTGCTACACGGTGAAATGGCCTGTGCCGCGATGGATGAAGCATGGCTGGAATTAGACGGAGATATGTTACGCCTTACCGGACGTTACGAGTATATAATGGGTTTCGGTCATCATTATCTGGCTCAACCAACAGTGGTCCTTCACAAATCCTCTACACTGTTCGATATTAAGATGGCCGTAACCAATCTGGCTTCTGTAGATATGCCACTACAATATATGTGCCACATGAATTATGCATATATACCAAATGCTACATTCAGCCAGAATATCCCGGACGAAATATTAAGATTGCGTGAATCAGTGCCTTCGCATGTTAATCCCACCGCTCAGTGGCTGGCGTTTAATCAACGGATTATGCAGGGAGAAGCCTCTCTGTCGACGCTGAGTCAACCGGAATTTTATGATCCAGAAATTGTCTTCTTTGCAGACAAACTGGACGCTTATACAGATCAGCCAGAGTTTCGCATGATCTCTCCCGATGGCACTACGTTTGTTACTCGTTTCTACAGTGCTGAACTAAATTATGTGACTCGCTGGATCCTTTATAACGGAGAGCAACAGGTAGCCGCCTTTGCATTACCTGCAACCTGTCGGCCTGAGGGGTATCTTGCCGCGCAACGTAATGGCACGCTGATTCAGGTTGCACCGCAGCAAACGCGCACTTTTACAGTCACCACAGGAATTGAATAACCACTCAAGTCCTGAACAGCGGCGCGCTTATCGTTAAGGTAAGCGCGCTTTTTTACCCGCCAGGACAAGACTATGATAGCGTTGCCCTTATAGACGATCACATTATCGTCCACTCCAAATTTGCGCAACTACTGTAGAGTGGTGTACTCCACAGCTTCTTTGAGGATCTCAACTTCCATTGTTTTCTTACCGAGCAAGCACTGCAACTCTTTTATTTATTTGTAGTGGTCAACAAAAACTGGTCACAATTTCAGTTTTTTTCCAGTATCTATTTTCCGATTCGTTCGGCGGTAATCCACCGTTATATTCATGAGGCCGGAGTGCACTTAATATTCAATTATATACTCTGTTATTGTATGGACACCTTCGTTAAGGCTAAAGTAACCAGTCACTGGTGCCCACTCGTTCTTCAGACTTCTGAAGAAACGTACCATTAGGCTAATATCCCAGCAGTTTCCCCGACGACTCATACTCTCCTTGATCCGATAACGCCACATCACCTGCCTGAACTGTCTACTTGTGTAATGGCTCTCCTGTTGCTAAGGAACATAACTCCCTCTGGTTTACCTCGCGTTTCCTCGGCCATCTTCAGCGCTTTTATAGTCAGTCTGCTGTCCGGTGAGAACGACATTGCCCATCCCCGGGCTTTATTGCGAACAGAGCAAGTACTACTGCGAGGTATCCCCATCGTTTACCTATCCAGATATACGTCACGTCATCACACTTGATTTAGCTGTGTCACAGCGAAGTGCGGTTCAAGATAGTTAGGAATAGCGACATGTTCATGACCGGTGGGGCGGCGGCTGACAGTTGACCAGCCCCTGTTTTTTCATGAGCCTGCCAGCAAGCCAGCGTCCCATCTGGTAATCTCTCCGGGTTGCCATTGTGGCAATGCTCCTAGCTCCGCCATGCAAGTCAATTACCTAGCCCATCTGCCGTCTGTTTTTTCAGGACGGGTTTTCCAATATCTGTAGCTGCAGCGATGAACTGCGAACACATGACAGAGTGTGAACACAGGATAATGCGCTCTGAGTTTCCCGATTATTGAGACTGTTCAGGAATCTGACATCAAGAGCGCGGTAGCCTTCCTGAGAAACTCCTGGTTCACTCTCATAATTCAGGGTCTTGCTGGAGAGAATAACCCAGTGATTTTACTCTTCGTTTAAGTCCATTGAGTACGCAACTACGGTAACGCTCTTCATAGTAATCAGCACAATTGTCGACATATTTTTTACCATATTTCAAGGCATTGTAGAACAGTGTTGCCAGTTTTCTTGCCGTTGCAGTGACTGCTTTTGCTTTACCTATACGGGATGATAATCGACGATAAAAAGCACCCAACGCAGTATCGCTCCGACCAATCGTTGTGGCTGCCAGCCTGAGTGCAGCAGCAATTCAACTGGATGAACGTCTCGTTTTCGAGGACAACACTTTTCCACCGGAGATCTTATTTCCCGTGGACAAAATAGCCACGAGGTAAAATGGCTCGCATCAGGCCAGCGATTCATGTCAGTACCGCGTTCGGCAACGAATTTTAGTGCCAGATAAGGCCCAACCCCATGTATTTGTGTCAGATCTGCCGTGGTAATTTTCCAGAGTAACGGTCTGACATCAAGGAAAGCTGATTGGGTTGCTTTGTACGATGTCTGGCGCAGGGTAATACTCCTTCAGGATTTTCAGTCCCGGTGCTGAGTTGTATTAATGAATTTCGATTTGATCGTCACGTTCACGGATCTTTTCCTGGTAAAAATAGAAAAATGCCACCGACTGCTCAAGTGCAAAAAGATGCTCAGGTTGCCAGTTCCCTGTCAGTGCCTGCTGAAGTACTTCTGGCGTCTTCTTACATCTCACATCACGGTACTGGATCAATACTGAAGGATCGGGCTCACCGCTGACAATAGCTCTGACGATCGAGAGACCGGTGACGCCAGTGATATCCGATACGGCATGATGCAATTGCACATTCATCTGCATCAGCGCTTTCTGCATATGCTGAATATGCGCAGCCCGGTATTCAGTCAAGCGTTCTCGTTGCCTCAGATAAGACCTGAGGACTGAAATGTCGTGTACAGGTCTGAAACTGGCCCGGAGAAGACCAAATGCATGTCGTCTCTGCAACCACTGTGCGTCGTTGACATCAGTCTTGCGACCGGGAACATTTTTTGCGGCACTGACATTAACGAGTATCATATTAAAACCCGCTGCTTCAAGGATCTCAAAAGCAGGCAACCAGTAAACGCCGGTGGACTCCATGGCGACGGTTGTAATATGACAGGTTTTGAGCCAGTCAGACATACGATGAAGGTCGCCGGTGAAACTTTGAAAAGTCCTTATTGGCTCGGCGTCAGCATCAGGCGGTACGGCCACAACGTGAAATTTGGCCCCAATATCAACGCCCGCAGCATGAGAATGGACAATAGACATTCGGGAGGATTTTTTCATATAAATCTCCTTGCTCATTTTTAATGAACGAAGGAGGAGACGACGGAGAAATCACCTTCCTGAACGGGATCAAGCTACCACCGTCGGATCCGCCACAGCCCCTGAACCATGTTTTTTTAAGGGTCATACCACCAAAAGGCCGACGACTGCTTCCTTCGCTATATTAGACTGCCAGCTTTACCGGGGAGTTTCTGAGACTCGGGACGGGGTTTCACACATGGAAAGTTTTTTAATATTTCGTTTCCATTTCAATTCGTTGTAGCTTTTTCTTTAGCTCACGTAGTTCGATTTGTTCCGGTGTTATCAGGAAGGCTTTTGGCGTTTGCCCTGACGCTCATCACGCAGTTGTTTGAACCATTCCGTCATCGTGGAAAGACCAACATCCATAGCCTTAGCAGCGTCAGAAACAGTGTAATTTTGATCGACAACCAACTGAGCGGATTCACGTTTGAATTCAGGACTGAAATTTCTTCTTTTCATTGGTGCACCTGTGTTGTTCTAAGGTGAGCATATCACCCTGTTCAGATGGCCAAATTCAGTAGACCACTTCAGCCCTGAATTCGACTTTTACAATGACTTATCTGGACGCATGAAGAACGTCAGGAATATACCAATAACAAGCAATGCGACGGAACCGTAGAATGGTAAACTCCAGTTGCCTGTTTTATCGATAATAATGCCAAAGGCGATAGGTGAAATAATGTCGGCGACAGCGGAACCGGCGTTCATCAATCCGCTGGCAATTCCCACATACTTCGGCGTAATATCCATCGGGACAGCCCGGATAGGCCCAATGGTCAGCTCATCGGCCAGCAATGTCGTGAACTGTGAGACGAAACAGCGTACACAGTTTGAATGTATCTACTTTTCCCAATACTGGGCGAAGGGAGATGTTATTGCGAATCGCGCGCCAATTGGTCAGTGGGAACCTTATTCGGAAGAGTCACTACTTGGCATCATCGTCACCAGCGTCTGTCGTATTAAAGTCGCGATGCTAAAACCTGAACCTCCCAGAGATCCCCATATCCCGCTGATGGGGGATTTTAACTAAAACTTAGCGCTATCGCTGCGTATCGTAACTATCCCGTATTACGTAGCGTAAATTATGACGCCATACGGGGAACAAATACGCAGAGGAAGAAAAAGATTAGATTGGTTTTAAGGGATGTTTTTATCATAAATGGCACTGCTAAAATTATGAGATTATCGAAGATAAAATTCTTGATCATACATAAAAGGCCTCCTGAATTAAATCAAGAGGCGTATAGTTTTTACATTACTGATGTATGTTTAATGATCTCACTGATTTTCACTTTCCTGTCCTGCGATCTTGAAAGAGTGGCAGCATCAGCAGTAGCAATCGCCGACATGGCCGCCTCACCATTGAGAAGGTCAATATAATCTTCTTCAGGTTTTGCACCACAGAGGATATTATGGAGGAATAACGTTTCCTTTCTTATTAAACTGGCAAGCCATAATGGTGTTTTTTTTCCTGGATGACCATATGCTATAGCGCCATCCATTTCTGAGGTCATATTGCCTTTCCGACGATCATCATCTTCTTCTTGTGTTTCATGGACCAAAAAATGCTTTGTCTGACCGCCAATCCTAAGTGACCCTGCTGTTTCTTGCATATCAATTTTAATAGAGCCTTTAGTTCCATTGATGATGACATAATGTTCCGGCCAGTTAAATGCACTCCCCCACTCTAAGGTTGCTAGTTTTCCTGACGGGAATTCCAAGGTCATAAATAACATATCATCTTCATTGCCAAATCCTGGACCAGAATGGGCCAAATTTCCACCAATCATAGTAACCGTCTCTGGTATTTCTCCAAGTAAATGCTGAACACAATCTAACTCATGTATATGATGATATAGATGTCCACCAGATTGTTCTTTCATCTTTTTCCAGGAAAGTCTCTCTTGTTTGTTTTCCCAGCCATTTCTCTTAGTATGACATGATAATATTTCGCCGATAACACCTTCTTTAATTAACTTCCGTGCATATTGAACCCCATTGAAAAAATTCATAATATGCCCGGCCATAAAGGTCACACCAGCTTCTTTACACGCTTTGACCATATCCACACAATCTTCATAACTTAATGCAATTGGTTTTTCACAAAAAACATGCTTCTTATTCTTTGCTGCTTTAATTACTGGTTCTTTATGCAGATAATTTGGGGTGGCTACGATCACGCAATCGACTAATTTACTTGAGACTAAAGCATCCAAGCTTGACATATTGATACACTGCAATTCACGGGCAATATTTTCTCCATTTTCAGGATCGTATACACATGTAATTTTTGCATTATCATGCATATTCATAAAACGAGCTAATTCAGCGCCAAAGTATCCAACACCAACAACGCCATAATTAATCATAAAGCCTCCAATTATTTAGCCACGGATAGTTTATAAATTTTACCTGGAATATCAAAACCAACTAACAAAATTAATAAGGCAGAGAATGCAACCGTAACAATGAATAATGAAACACCTAAGCCATAATATCCTGAAATGTATGTAGCTAATACAGGTGCGGCCATTCCTCCAGTTGCCCCTAAGTTATAAATAAGACCGGTCCCTAATCCTCTTAATTTTGTTGGAAAGTAATCATATATAAATTTTGGAACCAACCCTGCAATACCTAAATTTGTAAACATTAATCCAAAGAGACATAATCCTATAAGAGAAGAGTTTTTCACAGAAATAAAAAAAAGAGGACAAAGGAAAACAAATGAAGTTATTAGACCGACTACAAAGGCTTTTTTTACACCAATCTTATCACCAACAAAACCAAAAAATATTGTACCTGTCAGTGTTCCTAAACCTGCTATTGTCATCAGAGTTGAAATAACCACTGTATTAACTCCATTATCTGCCAGGTAGGAAGGAAGTAGTCCGTTTATCGGCCAGTTTGCACCAAATAGACAAAAACAGACGAGGAAAACGATCATAGAGATTGAAAGATGTGGTTTTCTGAAGACAGACAAAAAAGTTGATTTATCCTTATATTTATCTTCAATCCACTCCTGACTTTCTGGAGCACTTTTTCTGATCCAAAGAACTAGTAAAACTGGTAACAGGCCTATAAAAAAAGAGTTTCTCCATCCATATACTTCAGCAAACTGAGGGATTATTTGTGCCGCAATAATATTTCCAACAGAAAAACCACTTACCAAAAAAGCACTAGCTTTAGATTGAAGATTTTTAGGCCAACTTTCTACCGCATAAGTTGAAGCACATGCATATTCACCAGACATCCCTAAGCCAACAATAAAACGGCAAACTGCGAGCATATATAAGTTTGTAGCAATACCGCTAAGGCCTGTTCCGACTGAGTAAATGATAATTGCCCACATCATCATTGGCTTACGACCATATTTATCAGCCATGGCACCAAAAAAACCACCTCCAATAGGTCTGGCTATGAAGGCCACTGTCCCTATTAAAGTAGCCTGAATATCCGTAATGCCAAGATCTGCTTTTATAATATGAAGAATGTAAAATATCATCATAAAATCAAAGCCATCAAATACATATCCAAGCCATGCGGAAAAAAGAGCTTTCCGTTGTGGTGGATTAACTTGTTTATACCATGCTGTTGCCATATTTGTTTCCTGTGTTATTCTAATATAGCCCTTAAAGTAAATATTAGGGAGCCTCAACAATATCCAGAAATAATTATATTGTCTTCAAATACGCCAGTACTATTGATTGTTATCAATACCTAATCCGTACAATCTTTTCCTCCATTTCTTCTTAACATATTTCACTCTATGAAAGATAAAACTGATACCCACCTACAGTTTTGGGTCACCAACAAAAAACAATGTTCGCCAGATATTCCACCACTGGCACAGTTCAACCCTGCTTCAAAAATTGACTTATTCATTGTGCTCATTTTCGTAGTCCGTTCAGGTTGAATAAAACTCCCTTAGTCAAATGAGGAAAGACTGAGAGGTTATTACTTTAGCTTACGTTATAGCTGTTTTCCTTTGCAGTATTTCTTTGCTTTTCTGTATACCTTTATACCTGTTATACCAGATCAAAAAACAAGCAATCCACATAACAAAACGCGTTTTGTTACTGATGTCACAAATTGAGCATATTTTTGTAGCTGATAGTTTGTTACAAACACCAGAACCAAGATGCCTATTTCGTTTCAGCATCAACTGTTAAATTATCTGGCTGCCAACGAGAATACTGAGCTTTTTTGTCCCCAAGACTGACCGTCAACGCCACAATCTTTGACTGTTTGACATTGTCATGCCCGCAGGCCAGCGGATCTAAAGACATTAGACTGCTTGCATCAGCCAGTTGCGTATCTGGCTATGTCCCTTAATTGGTAAGGGTTCGAGGAACTCAACATTAACGCATTTTTCAGCGCATCACCGACAGTGTATATGAACGATTGCACTCTGACGATGGTTGATTTATTTGGTTGCGTAGGGGCTAGCTAGTCTGGTACCGGAGGCTGGATCTGAAGTACTGACCCCAGGAATAACGCCGGGCTGACTCATATTCTGACCCATTGTCAGCCCGCGTGTTTACTGCTCTAGCTCATTTCCTGTTGTCAGGCGTTCAATTCCCAACTGCAGGTTATGGCCCGGTGCACAAACACCTGACGGCAGGTATCACTTACCCGAAGAAGGTAAAGCCCTCAAGAGGCAGTAACTCAGCCAACCTCTCCTCCGGCCACTCAGGCAGACGCGTCAGGACGTCCGTCAGCCAAGCATGTGGCTCCAGACTGCGGTTCCCAGAAGGCTCATTATCTGTGCCGCGCGGTTCCCGGCCATCAGTGAACCAGCGAACAACCAGGCCTTTCGTCCCATAACGACCGGACGGATAGCACGCTCGCAGATATTGTTGTGTGTGCCTTGAAATGCACGATCTTTCCGTCGGTGAAAGTCCGCCCCGGCTAACTCTCGCTCCGACTGGAAGGACAAGAAGCGGTCCAGAAGGTAACAAAAGGGCTGAATCTCTCCCTGAAACGACTTCTTCAGGAAGTCAACAGGTTATGCGGGCCGTAACGTGAGTGAACACTGAGCAGCCATCGAAATGCCGTCGAGGGTGCTGACACGCCACAATAACGGGGAAGGCCGACGATGACCGGGAAGAGAGTGAGAAAGGCATCGGTCATACCCACCGGGGTTGTGGTGTCAGCATGCATAACAATTGATCGATCGTGCAACAAGAGAAGTCCATAACGATGTCTGTCCGGGTGACGGGCAACAACGCCTCGCGAGGGGGTGAATCGGTTGTTATGGATGGCAGATGGGGTGTAGTAGTGAAAATACTGAGTAATGTCAGAGGAGCGAAGGCCCCCTCTTGCAGTACCAGTGTAACATGCAGGAAGAGCCCGGGGATTGCCATCAGCCTCACAACCCCGCTCGAACCGGTTCAGAACCTACAGAAAACACTACAGGAGAAAGCAAAGTGAACCGCCCCGTGTTTCCTGTTTATCATTTTCTGGTCAGTGCCGCGATTCTGGTATTCGTGGTGATTTTCTGGCGGACACACCATCGCGACCACCGTAACTGGCTGGCTCTACGGCTATTCGTATTATGCTCTGTAAACCGTTGGCCATTGCGGATGGTTAAAGGAACAGTTGTGGGGACAACTGACACATTACGTGAAATGCAGCGTTATGAACAACTGAGTCAGCACGGGGCTGACAACTGGAAAATCCAGCCGGGAGCACCGTTATATGATACGATTGTTATTGTCACTGGTGAGAGTGTGCGCAGGGATTATATGTCAGTGTATGGCTATCCCGTACCAACCACACCGTGGCTGAATACGGCACCCGGTTTATTTATTGACGATTATACCTCGACAGCCTCCAGTACAGTGTCTTCCCTGAGCCGGACACTGATTTATGACTATGAGCAGAACCCTGATTCCGGCAACAATGTGGTAGCGCTGGCAGCAAAAGCAGGATACAGCACATGGTGGATATCCAATCAAGGAAAACTGGGGAAGCATGACACACGCATCTCTGTTATTGCTTCTGATGCGGAGCATGCCACTTTCCTCAAGAAAGGCAGCTTCGCTTCCCGTAAAACAGATGACAAACTGTTGTTACAGGAAACAGAACGTGCGCTGGCGGATACATCCTCTCCGAAGATAATTTTCCTGCACATGATGGGTTCTCATCCAAATCCGTGTGACAGCCTTAACTCCTGGCCGAATAATTACCTGGAGCAGTATCCCCGAAAGATTGCCTGTTACCTCGCCAGCATCAGTAAACTGGATAACTTTCTTGGCCAGCTTGATGGTATCCTTCGCCGGTACTCACGTCATTTCGCCATGCTTTACTTTTCTGGCCTTGGGCTGTCGGTCAGCGACAGTGCCAATCCTGTTCATCATTATGGTCATGTGCAGGGAGGCTACAGTGTGCCACTGATTATTACCGCCAGTGACATAACGTCTCATCAGCCCGTCAGTAGAAAAATCAGTGCCCGTCATTTCGCAGGTATTTTTCAGTGGATGACCGGTATTTGTACTGAAAATATACCGCCATTCAATCCGCTGACAGACGAAGATAATTAACCTGTTATGGTTTTTAAGGGTGAGAGGAATATACCGGCAGACAGTTTGAAACCTCAGCCACTTATTCTTCCTGATCACAGGTAATCATATATGGCAAACTGTAATACAGTCGCTTGTACTGAAAAGTATTCTGTATAAAATATCCGTATTCATATCAGCACAAGGGACCATCAAATCCCTGCAGCACTCCTTACGTCAGTTATCCCGCATCACCCTGTGAGTGCAGGATTTTTATGAGGTTACTTTTTTATTGAATGTATATAAAACGCGGATTCTGATAATCCCCCCTGCAGGGAGCGGTAAATAGTAAATACATCAGTTAATACCGTTTATCTTTTTTAACAAAGAAAATAATCCTAGAATAATTCCCGGGCATTTGCCCGGGATGATTACTGTTTTAATGGATTATTAATCTTTGCATATTCAAATGGACTGATAAACCTTTCTCTGTTTACATCCAGAAAATCGGCCCACCACTGTAGCATCAATCGCCGTTCTTCCAGATGCTCTGCTTTATGGATATACGCGGCCCTCACTGAATTTCGCTCCATGTGGCTCATCTGACGTTCAACAGCATCACGAGACCACAAACCTGATTCGACCAATGAACTACAGGCCATTGTTCGAAAGCCATGACCACAAACCTCTACTTTTGTATCATACCCCATGACCCGTAACGCACTATTTACCGTATTCTCACTCATGGGTTTGTGCGAATCGTGATCACCAATAAATATCAAGTCATGGGCCCCATAAAACTGTTTTATCTGCTTTAAAATTGCAAGAGCTTGCGTTGAAAGAGGCACTAGATGCATTGTACGCATTTTTGAGCCTCTACAGGAATGTTTCACTCCAGGAATAGGCTCCCGCTCCGGTGGGATAGTCCATATAGACGCTTCGAAATCGATCTCTGACCAACGAGCAAAACGCAGCTCACTGGACCGAATAAAGATCAGCAAAGTGAGTTCTGTCGCCCATCGGGTTAGCGGCCTACCAGTATAGCTATCTATTTTTGTAAGCAACTCAGGGATGCGCTTTAATTCAAGCGCGGGACGATGTTGTCGATTACAGGAAGCAACCGCCCCAGCCATCTCTTGTGCCGGGTTATAATCAATTAACCCACTTTGCACTGCATAGCGCATGATGGCTGTAGTGCGCTGCTGAAGACGAGCGGCCACTTCAAGACGTCCAGACATTTCTACGGCCTTAATAGGTGCTAATAAATCTCGAGTTTTTAACTCAGCGATATTACGTTCACCAAGCGCTGCAAAAAGATTATCTTCAAGACTTTTTAGCACACGATGGGCGTGATCTTCAGACCACTTTTTATTGGTGCCATGCCACTCAATCGCGACTTCTTTAAAGGTTCGTGCTTTACTCTGTTCAACCTTATCATTTTTCTTTTTGTCTCCCGGATCGACGCCATTCGCAAGCAGCTTACGCGCCTCGTCACGACGTACTCTGGCATCCGCTAGTGTGATTTCAGGATAAACCCCAAGTGCCAGCATTTTTTGCTTTCCCTCATAACGGTACTGCAAACGCCAGTACTTAGAACCATTTGGATGGACAAGCAGATGAATACCGCCACCATCAGTCAGCTTATATTGCTTATCCGCTGGCTTGGCTGCTCTGACTTTGATATCTGTTAATGCCATGCGTATTCCCTCCCTGTTGGTACAAGCATTATCGAACCGGAAATACCATCATCTGTACCAACATATGTTGGTAGATGTACGTTGATATCGGTTGACCTTGAGAGAGTTAATATAGCGGGAAAGATAGATAAACACTGGATTTCAGGCATAAAAAAAGACCTCAGTTGAGGTCTATTTACATACTTTTGGTGCGAAGGCAGAAACGTCAGTCGCCTGGACGAATTACGCAATATTATCGAAGTCAGAA
>OLRM01000628.1_pt1 | contig 23085 bp, 43 predicted proteins | sample 1643211 | NCBI WGS metagenome assembly OLRM01 (sample SAMEA3136690, study PRJEB25190) | human gut metagenome | biome: human gut; feature: human-associated habitat; material: faeces | place: Austria | collected 2013
TTTTTGGAAAACATACGAGTAATAGACTTTACTTTCTCGTCAGACATTTCTGGATGTTTTACAATTACAAATGTAACAACCAATTTTGAGATCAATTGAATAACATATATAAATGCCGATGTTCCTAAAATACCAATAAGATTAGTTAAAACAGTAAACAAAACTACCCTCCCTTCTGTAAAGTATTTTTTACAATTTGGGAATTGTCCGGCAGAAACGCCGAGATTGTTAAATTCCATAGTGACAGATTTACGGCTGTCACTACCACGTGGTATATTTTACCAGATTTATTCCCGTGTCAATGGACTAGAACGTGGTAATCTAGTCGATAATAAATCTGGTAGAGATTATACCATATAAAATATAATAGTGCAAAATATGTAAGACGATACTTAATTGGTATCGTCTTTTTTGATAAAGTTTATATCTATATTCAAGTTCATAGCTTGACAGATGTCATTTAGTGATTCGATTGAAATATTTTTTTGTTTTAAAGCCATACTTACGGCACTAGGGGATTTATTCATTCTGTTAGCAAGTTCTTTGATATTTATTTTTTCGTCTAACATTTTTTTTCTAATCTCTGTAAGTAGATCCTGTGTATTTGAATATAGCATGTAAACACCTCACTTTTATAAGTTATAACTGGATTATATCAGTTTTGTATAAATTTAACAATATATAAGTGATGATTTTGTGAACAATTTTAAGTGAATAAAACAAGATATATCTTGCATTATGAATCTATATCTGATATAATAAAAACATCAAAGGAAAAGAGAACTACATAGATTCAAAGAAAGGAGGATGCGTAATGAATGTAAAACAATTTGATATTGTTATGGTCGATTTCGGTGATAACCCAATTGGGCATGAGCAAGGTGGAAAGCGACCAGCTATTGTAATTCAGAATGATATAGGGAATAACTTTGCAGCAACTACATTAGTTATGCCATGTAGCACAAAATTAAAAAATCCAAACCAGCCTACGCATACTCTGATTAAAAGAGGAAGAGGTACGGGTTTGGTAAAAGATTCTATAGTTTTAGGAGAATGTTTAAGACAAGTATCTGAACTTAGGATTATAAAATACCTCGGAAAATTAGATTCTATTGATGACAAAAGAGAAATTAAGAGAGTATATAATGCGAATTTAATGTGGGGAGAAGATGTAGCATGAGATATGTAGAAATGACAATAGATGAAGCAGTCAAATATTGTAAAGGTAAAAAGGTTTTGGTCGCAGAACAGGATCTTGAAAAAAATGAAAATGAAGTTGTAAACTTTGAGAGAAAAACATTTCAAGAATGCAAGGAATTAATTGAACATGCAGAAACAATTGCAAAAATCTACGATGATTTTATAAACCAGTTGAGAGTGTTTTCAGCAAAGCAAATTGATTTAATAAACATAAAACCAAAAGGAACTATGAGCACGATATTAGTACATGATTCAGAAAGAAAATCGAACATTTGTTCTGAAATAGGTTGACAAGAACATATGTTTGTGATATTATTCATATTGTAAAATTTACCAATAAAAAAGAGGATCTACTTGATCATAGGTGTTGGCGCACCTCCTAAGTAAATCCTCTTAACACAAACGATAGCATAAGTGCTATACACTTGTATTCTTACATATTTAATTTTTAGTGTCAAGCATTTCTGCCATTAATTTCCAAATTTTACAATTAAATAAGGAAAAGTTAATATTTTATTCTTTTGACGTTTAGTCGAAAGGTGTTATTTTTGCACTCTTTTTTATGTGAAAAGAATAAAATGAGGGAATATTGCTTTTAGAATTATGTTAAAGGTGGTGAAAGAGTGGAATACATAATTACAAATGGCAAAATCTCCATATGTTTAGACGAAAAAGGAAGACCTGTCACATGTGGTAAAAAAGAAGCACATTCTTTTAGCAAAGAGAAGGCAGAAAATATATTAAACAACCTTCCAAGCGTCCTAAAAAACTTCCATTTTAAAATTAGATGTGTTTCTCCGGGAGGAAGTAAAAAAGATACAAAAAATGAATGTAACAATCACAAAGCTGATGATTGTAAAGGTGAAAAAACAGTATTATATGGTGAAGATTATGAACCGTGCAAAGAGGCAGTCAAATGGATGGAATTATCAAAATCATGTGATGTTCTATTTAGTGAAGCCAGGAAAAGAAGAAGTGAATTACATAAAAAATTATCTAACGTAGACAAAGAATTGTCTAACGCTATGCACGAAATAGAACTTGAAAAGTGGAAGAGTGGATCTGATGGCTATAAAGAATATAAAAAGGTCAAAGAAGTTTTGCAGAAACGTAGAAAAATAAAAGATGAGCTTCTTGTAGTTCAGTCAGTTATAACAAACACAAAAGGATCAATTAATTTAAAAAATATTGAAAAAACTTTTGAGATGTTAAGTACGAGACATTTTACTATGAGAATCATAGAAGAAGATAATCCGTTTGATGGAATAGAAGATTAAGAAAAGAGGTAATGAGGAATGGATAAAGAGGAGTGGAAGAATCAAATCGCAAATGAATACTGTGGTAACAATATGAGAAAACTTCGAAAGATTTGTGACAAGATTTTAAAAGCCAGAAACATTCCAAAAGAACATTGGGAGAGCTTTTATGATCGTGCTGTTGATATTTTTCTTGAGAGTATTAATTCCTATAATGATTCCAAAGAATGTAAGTTTAATACTTATTTTTATGGGAATCTTAGACGGAGAACCGGGACATGGTTTAGAGATAATTTTCGATTTAAGAGATGCAATTTGGAAAGAGATTTTAGTGGGAATATCATAAAAGATGAAAAGGGAAACCCTACGATTATTCCGAATGTTTCTATACATATGAAAGTTGATCCAGAAGAGGATTGTATTTTGGAAGAGATTATTTCCTCTAATTATAATTTAGAGAGAGAAATAATGAATAAATTATATCCAACCACAGATAGAGTAGAAGTTTATAAAAGTAAATTATCTTATAGTCAACAATTGGTTGTAGACCTTATGTGTGCCGGATATACAGAAAGTGAAATTTTATCAGAATTACATATTTCTAGGGAGGAGTACAAAGATAAAATTTTAGACACGATGAAACTATATGAAAATGTAAAAGTATTATTACGAGAATAATTAAATGGAGGAATGTAATCATGGCAAAGAAAATCAGAAAGAGAACGTTGTCTTTAGAATCATATTTAGAAAAAATCGTAGAAGAGGATATTAGCGATAATCAAGATGTGCAAAGGATGTTTTGCTGGGAAAATGTGATGGTGAACGAACTCATTAAAACTGTGCTAACAGATGATTATATTCCGCCAATTATCTTAGGCGAAGAAGATTTACAAGAAGATGTCGTTCAGCAATATATTGTAGATGGAATGCAAAGAAGTTCTGCTCTGATTAAATTTAGATATGGAAATTATAAAATAACACCTTCTTTGGAAGAACCTTTTATTCAATATCAAAGAAAAATGAAGGATGAAAATAATAATATTTGTAAAGATGAAAATGGAAAGGTTATTTGGGAGTCAATTGAATACGACCTAAGAAGGAAAACATACGAGATGTTGCCACCTGAACTAAAGAAAATGTTTGATGATTACCAAATTGACATTACTATACACCAGCATTGTACGATGGCACAAATTAGTCGCCTAGTAAGAAGATACAATAACCACAGAGGGATGAATCAGTCTCAGAAGGCATTTACTTATATTGATTTATATGCACGGAAAATCAGGACTATTTCTGAGAATAAATTCTTTAAAAATTGTATAAGTTGCTCTGGTAGCGAGCGGTCTAAAGGAACTTATGAGAGGTTGGTATGTGAATCTGTAATGACAACATTTTTCTTTAACAACTGGAAAAAAGCTGCAAAAGACATGAGTAAATTTTTAAATGAAAAAGCAACAGAAGAACATTTTGAAGTAATTGACCAGTATTTAAGTAGGATTGAAAATATTTGCAAAGATAACTTTACGGATGTATTTGTTCTTAAAAATGTAGCCGTTTGGGTTTCTGTATTTAAAAAGTTTACGGAATATGGATTAGATGATAGTAATTTTTTAGAGTTTATTAAGGAGTTTAAAAAAGTATTGCATTCAAAAAAGATAAACAACATTTCTTTTGATGAATTAAATGAGCATCGAAATACTAAAGACAGAGCAACACTAAAAGGGAAAATAGACATATTAGTTTCTCTTATGGATGAGTTTTTACATAATACAAATGAAAAAATATTTGATGTGTTGAATGAGTATGATCCAAAACAAACTATCATTGATTTTATCAAAGAGAATGTAAAAGAAGATGTTATCGAAGATGATATTGAATTTTACAAATCGTTGCTTGAAGATTGGTCTGTGGAAGTAGATAACTCATCAAAACTTCTTGATGAAGGTAACATGAAATCATTACTTGCTGCAATTGCATATAGTGTTGAAAATGAGCTTGATGAAGAAGTTCCTGCGTGGATGGTGAGCTTCTTTGATAGAAATTCTACATATATTGAAAATCAAAAAAAGAATTATACATATATGATTAATGATCTTAATGAATTCATCAGAAATAAATACCAACTGGCAAGTTAGGAGGTGGTGCAAATGAAGAAAAAAGAACATAAATATAAAAGAGAAAAACATGGTATTGGAATTGAAGGTGCTTTATTAATCGGTGGAGCTGTTTCTGTATGTGTATTGGCATCATGTGGATATGAGAAGAAAGAGTATATTGAACCAAAACCAATTATTGTCGAAATGCCGGAACCGTGTACAGAGGGTAGAATACTCGTGACAAAAAATGGGCGATGTATTTTTGAGTATAAAGGTGAAATCGAAATGATTAATGATGGAAGAAATGGTGAAGAAATTGATGTGCAGGTACATCTGAAAGAAGAGAAATAAATAAAGGAGAAAATAGTATGTGTGAATTTAAGAGTGCTGTAATTTTTAAAAATAGGGTTGAACTTGCTCCATTGGGAGATGAGAGTCATTCAAGATTACTTGAGAAGTTGGGTGTCGAAGACAGTGAATTTAATGCATCTAAAAAATTTGTGAGAGCAGAATTAACTCCTCCAGAAAGATGTATTGTTACTTCAGATATCTCTAAATGGAAGTACAAAGTTGATCAAGATATTGTGCCGGAATGGTATAGTAACGATCCAACAAGATATGAAGAGGAATTTAGAAGTGCCGTTCTGGATTTTATAAACAAGAACTTTAAAGAGGAATTTGGATATTATTGGACAAACATTCAAATGGATGGAAAGATATATCATTTTATGTATGGAGTTCTTACGAAGATGAGTTTTGGCAGCAATAACAATTACGCAGAATCTAATGTAAGAAAGTATCTTAAAGAGTGCGAACTTGCAAAAGACATTAAAGATAAATATGGGAATAGTATTGTTCCATTTGAAAACAACTTACTTAGTATGGATGGATTTGATGATTATGGCGTTGTTAAAGACGATGTATTATCTATTCCAAATTTTGATTTATTTAGGAAATGCGGAAATAGATTACCGCTGATTGATTGTCCATATTGGTTGTCAACCCCAAACCAGACACCGTTGAGAAAAGATTCTTCCTGTGTTCAGATTATCCGCAGCGATGGGTTCGTGGGTTACGACGGTTGCGACTGGAGTGATCATGGGGTTCGTCCGTTTTTTATCACAGAATCTTAAATCTGTGTATCTTGTCGATAACGTTTTTGTAGTTGGGTTGAAATGTCGATTTTCTGCATTAGTAACTCCTAATCGTTGATGTAATTTACATGAGTATGAGGATTGAAACTTTTTCAATGGAAGAACTGCGAGAAATGGAATCCGATAATTGGACTCCTTCAAAAAAGGTTTCAGAATTTTTACAAAAATAAGAATTTGTGTGTTGTTGTAATTTATAACTAAACATATATAGAGCTTTGTGTATAAGTAATAAAAATTAAAAGGAGAAATGAATCATGAAAAAAATTAAGAAAACCATTGTAATGTTGGCTTTAACAGGAGTGCTATGTGTAAGTACAGGTTGTTCTATGTTGCAATCTGAGATCAACAATATTAAAGGTACTTTGGTTGGAAATAGTTACCAAGTTAATACATATGATAATTACGGCGAAAAGGTGATGGGAACATCAGGAGACAAGATTAATATATCCGGTAATAAAATTAAATCAAAAAGCTACAATGAAGACGGATCAGAAACTACAAATTATGATTTATCGTCTGTTATAACAATTACAATTGACGGTAAGGAAATTGAAAGTTGTGGAGATACATGTATTTTTGTACAGGATGGACTAAATAGCGAAGTTGATTTTACCGAAGAGAGAATTAAAAGTATGACAGATGGATCATTGTCTGATAATACAATCGCAGCTGAATTTGTAAATAAATACAAGAATATGTTTGGAAAATCACGAGTGGTTATTATCAAATCACAGTTAGGACAACCTATTACAGCATACTCAGGAGAAGAAGTATATTGGGAAATTCCGGATGATTTGCCTAAAATGACGAAGTTAATGATTGATGGAAAGGCATTATATATCCATAGAGCTAATTTCCAGATTATTGACAAAGAATTATTAAATTAAAAGGAGAAATAAACAATGACAGGATATGATTTAGTAGCAATTGTAAACTTGTTAGAAGATTGGAACGATAAAGATTATGGTTTTGCATTATATAAGGAAGAGTATGAATTACTTAGAACAGCAAACCTAGAAAATACACTTGTAGTTGTTAATGCAAGAAGTAAAGATAGACGAATATTGGGAAAAGTAAAAGAGATTTTGCCGCTGGAAGAATACGGTAAAAATCCTACGGCGCAGGTGGTTGGTGTTGCAAATATGGATGCTTATGCAAAACGTAAAGAGGAAGAAGATTATATTGATAGAATCAAAGAACTTAATCATTTGATTGATAAGAAACTTGATGAATTATTAGAGTTGGTGAATCTTGTAAAAGAGATTAGCGGGAAGAAAAAATTAGAAAAGGAGAAATAAACAATATGAATTATCCATTTCAATGTCCGAAATGTGGACACAAAGAAATCATTACCATGTCAATGAAGGAATACGTTGGAGAAGGACATATGTGTCCGGAATGTGGAGAAGAAATGAAACGAGAAATTGAATCTATGGTTTGTAGGAGCATTGATAAAACTGGAGGTTTTTATAGAAGTTTCAATTAAAAAAATGTGCTGCTATGGTAGCACAAAATAAGGATCATTGGCGCAATGGTGAGCGCAATCGGCTCATAACCGATCGGTTTCGGGTTCGAGTCCCGGATGATCCATTTAGGTTATCACTACTATTTTAAGGTTAGGTTTCTCTTAATTCTTTTAATTTTTTTTTCGTTAATCATAAATAATCTTTCTCCTTAAAAATGTAGTGATAACCTGGTTTTCATAACAATATTCTTAAAGTTGTAGATTGGTGTAAATGGAAGCACTATGTGGCGTGGCGCATAAGTAAGGTTCAAATCCTTTATCTACAATTCAAAAATATATAAATGAAAGAAAGAGGTGTAAAAATGAGTAGTTGGACATATGTACATGGAACAATTGTTGTTTCTCCTCTAGGCAGGACGCAACATGAAAAGAGATATATTCTTGAAACTGTTCTTGATCATCTTCCTGTCGTAACCGGATCGGAAAGAGATATGGAAGTATATGTGATTCAAAAAAGAGGACATAACAGTTCAAGCAGTAGCGATGAATTTTTTGAGAGAACAAATAATTTGAGAGATAGGTTTGGAAATAGAAGTCGTGACCGAGGATGGTTACAAATGCAAGATGATTATATTCTTGTTGTTGATGCTGCGCTACGTGACAGAGTGTTTGAAGACACATTTCAAGAATTTATGAAGTGGATTTGTCGACTATCAAAAAGAGTTTTTGTAAATGATGTGAATGTGAAAATCAAAGGATTTGACAAACAATATGTTATAGATAATCCAGATTCATTTTATAATATGAGTGATTTTAAAAAGGATAATTGGTGTGATTATTTGATGTGGAAATATGACAGAGATGAAGACGGAAATTTATTAAGTGGAAAGCCTACGAAGAGGGAAAAGCAATGAGAAAACCAAAAGTAGAGAATAAGTATAATCTTACAATGAAAAAGATTAACAATCTAAAAGTTGGAGATGAATCAAAGATTAAGGAACCACTGTTTTGGAGAAATAATGTTATCAATGCGTGGTGTATTAGCAAGCTTATTGGAACAGATCAGGATGTAAAGTATGGAACAAATAACGATATTTGGATAGGTATTTATGATAAGCCATATTACAACAGAAGAGTTCATATAAGATGTGATTGCTTTGGTGGAATGTGTACATATAAGTTTGATAAATTTTATCAAGAGAAAGATATTGAAAATGAATTAGATTTAAAAACACAGGAAGAGTTGTTGAGAACAGTAAACTATTTGATTGATGAAGGAATTTTGGTGATGGAAGATGGACGAAACAGTTAAACAATTTTTAAAAAATAATCCGTCGGTGATAGTTTCAATACGATATTATCCTTTCAATGATGAATTTGAGGTAAGACTTGATAATTACGACACAAACAGACATGCATATATGATATTTCGTGATATCCATGAATCTTCATTGGATGAAATGATTAACATTACTATTGATAGATTTAAAAAAGAATTGGAGTGATCATAAATATGGATGAGAAGTTAGAGAAGCGATAGAACTTATTAGAATGGAAATTAATATTCTGGAAGGAATTGAAAATTGCGGGAGAGTAATAGAGGCAAGAAAGAAAAAACATATAGCACTATATAATATCGCAATCGAAGCACTGGAAAAGCAGCTGGCGAAGAAACCGATTTGTGTTCCGAAATCATACAGTGAAGAATTAGGATTTAACGATGAAATTCATTGTTTGTCTTGTGGAGGATATGTTGGTTATTTTACAGAGGGAATGAGCGAACCGGAACAAATGGAATATTGTTGTGATTGCGGTCAACGCATTGCAAAAGATTGGAGTGAATAGCTTGGAAGAATTAAAGAAATGTCCGTTTTGTGGCGGAGAAGCAGAAATAGTTACAGAAAGTAATCATGCATCATTTGTTAGATGTAAACGAAGATGTTGTAGGACATATGTTTTTATAAGTCCCAAAGTTGCAATCGAAGCATGGAATGAGAGGGTGGAGTGATGAAAACAATAATTTACACAGTAGATGACGAAGAACCAGATTGCAATAGATGCGATCATTGTTGCGGCGAAGATTATTATTGTATCAAACAATGTGGAGCAGAACATGGATGGAATGGATACGAAAGAATCGAAATGATATTGGAGGATGAGCAATGACACTTTTAATATATATCATGTTAGTAAAAATTTATTGTGAAATAGTTGGGAACAATGCGGAGTTAGGAAGTTTTTTGGTAGTAGGTTTCATTATGTATGTAGGGCGCTGTGCAGTTAAGTATTTGTTTAAATAAAGAATTAGGGAGAAGTGAACAATGATTAAAGTAAAGGCAACAGCAAATTACGGGTTCGTTGGCACACAGATGGAATTTGAAGAGGAGTTCCAAGATAATGTAACATATGAAGAAATTGAAGAAACTATGAGAGATCTTGTAATGGAACAAGTAGATTGGTCATGGGAAAAGGTGGTCTGAATGATGAACGTACTAGAGAAGATTTTGGAAGAGTTAGAGAATGAATCACAATTAGCGCATGAAGAAATGCGAAGATGTGCAAGAGGAAATCCTTTGCAATTTGATGAAGTAAAAGGATATGCAAGAGCAATGGAATATGTAGTTGACACCATACGTTCTCACATGGAGAAGAGAAAAAAGGTATCAAGAGCAAGGATAATAACACGTAAAATTGATGAAAAGTCATATTATGAGATTGAATATAAGGAAACCGGGAAAGACGAGTATGATGTCGGATACGGATCGTACGATTTAAATAATGTCATCAGTTGGTTTAACGAATGCTTCGAGTTTTGTGGAAAAACTAAAGTGGCTAGTGACAATGACGGTTGGATCCTGGTAGAAGATAAACTGCCAGAAGAAAAAGGATGGTATCAATGTACATGTTCTGATAAAGAAATTTGGAACGATGATATAGTTAGAGACCTATACTATTATCCAGAAATAAAAGAATTTGTAGATAATATCAGATATGAAGCTAATGGATTAAAAGATATTGAAAAATATTATTGGACTAAATATGTAACCGCATGGCAGCCACTTCCGGAACCATATAAAAAGCACAGACAATAGCCTGTGCAGAACAAAAATAAAGGTGCTTCCTAGATACCATTATTTTTGATTACATAAATGATTATAACATATATCTTAGTTCATATCAACAGGGGATGTGAGGTAAATGTTATGAAAGAAGAATTTCAAAGGAGAAATAACGTATGAAAGTTTTAGTTGTAGTAGATATGCAAAATGATTTTGTAGATGGAAATCTTGGAACAAAAGAAGCCAGAGAAATTGTTCCGAATGTAAAGAAAAAAATTGAAGTATATTACAATAACGGTGATGTAGTTTTCTTCACAAAAGACACACATTTGGATGGTTATTTAGATACTCAGGAAGGTAAAAAATTGCCTGTAGAGCATTGTGTTATTGGAACAAATGGATGGGAAATTGTAGACGAATTAAAATCTTACGCAAAACACGTAATTAATAAAAATAGATTTGGAAGTAATTACCTTGCAGAATGTATCCATGGCGGTTTTGCTAGTAATGATTATGATAGCGTTGAACTTGTTGGTGTATGTACTGATATTTGTGTAGTGTCGAATGCTCTATTAATTAAAGCATGGGTGCCAGAAATGGAAATTACAGTCGATGCGTCGTGCTGCGCTGGTGTCACTCCTGAAAAGCATAGAGCTGCATTAGAAGTAATGAAATCATGTCAAATTAATGTGATTGGAGAGAAGTCTTATGATAAAAATTAATGGAGAGGTATTAAATGTAAAGAAGTTTCCAGATGGAACTCTCTTGCTCAAAGAGGATGTTCCTTATGTTTTTAAAAATTACAGAGAAGCAACTATTACCTGGTTGTTTGAGGATAATGAAGAATTGGTGACATTGATTTATATTGTCAAACATCTTAATTCTCACGGTATTACAAATTTGTACTTGAATATGCCATATATTCCAAACAGTCGTCAAGATCGTGTTAAAACGACAGAAGATGTATTTACATTAAAGTATTTTTCAGAAGTTATTAATTGGCTGAATTTTGATTCTGTAACAGTATTAGATCCACATTCATCTGTAAGCGAAGCTCTTATTGATAAAATCGTAATTAAGCACCCGGACAAGTATGTGTGGGAAGCAATCGAAAGCAAATACATCGGTGGCACAAATAATCTTACAATGTTCTTTCCGGATGAAGGAGCTATGAAACGTTATTCTACAATGTTTGATCTTCCATATGTTTTTGGCATTAAAAAGCGTGACTGGGAAACAGGAGAAATTAAAGGATTAGATGTTTCAGGTATGACAGAATTAATCAAAGACAGAAAGATTTTAATTGTAGACGATATTTCAAGTCGTGGTGGCACATTCTATCATAGTTCAAAGAAGCTAAAAGAACTTGGTGCAAAAGAAATTTATCTATATGTATCTCATTGTGAAAATACAATTCTCGACGGAGAAGTATTGAGTAGTGGCTTGATAGACAGAGTGTTCACGACAAATAGTATTTTTACAAAAGAACATGAGAAAGTAGAGGTATTTGAATATGACGAATAAGACAAATCCAATGTTATTAATTGACTTTTATAAAGCGGTTCATGCAGAAATGCTGCCTAAAAATATTACAAAATCAGTTTCCTATTTTACTCCTAGAATGAGTCGTGTAAAACGATGGGATAAAGTAGTAATGTTTGGATTACAGGGGTTTATTAAAACGTATCTGATTGATTATTTCAATGAAGAGTTCTTTGATAAGCCTTTTGAAGAAATTATTTATGAATATAAAAGAATTATGGATGCATCACTTGGGAAAGACGCGTATAAAATTGACAAGATTGAGAGTCTACATAAATTGGGATATTTGCCAATTGAGATTGTTGCATTGCCAGAAGGTACAATTGTTCCAATGCATGTGCCTATGTTTGGTATTACAAATACACATAAAGATTTTGCATGGTTATGACACTGGTAGCATTATAATTCCTCAGAGCGAACAATTTATATGTAACATGTTCGCCCAAAACAATTATGGATATGATGGTAAACAGTACACAAATATTAATGCATTAAGGAAATGCATGCAATCATTGAGGATTTTGACATTCCTAAAGAATGGTCATTATGGAAATAAAATTGCAATGCCATATAAAATTGGATGCTGTCGTGGTGGCGCAAATTGGGATGAAGTTTATAAAATGATTGAAGAAATTTTTTCAAACTGTGATGTGGAATTATGGAGATTAGGGAAAGAGAGGCGAGATTGAAATGAATTTTAATGCAAATGAAGTTAAAACTGCAATTATTGAATGGATTCAAAAATTCTTTAAAGAGAATGGTCGTGGATGTAAAGCAGTTGTTGGTATTTCAGGAGGGAAGGATTCGACGATTGTTGCTGCACTCTGCGTTGAAGCTCTAGGAAAAGAAAGAGTATTGGGTGTTCTTATGCCAAACGGGGAACAAAAGGATATTGACGTTGCGAAGAAAGTTGTTAGTCATCTCGGAATTGAAAGTATTGAAGTAAATATTTTTAATGCAGTGCGTGATATTAAGCATGAAGTGAAGCCCGAATTAAATGATCACTGGAGCAAACAGTCTTCTATCAATCTACCAGCGCGAGTTAGAATGGCTACATTATATGCCGTGTCTCAGACTGTAAATGGAAGAGTTGCGAATACATGTAATTTATCTGAAGATTGGATTGGATATAGTACGAGATGGGGAGATAGTGTTGGTGATTTCAGCCCATTGTCTAATCTGACTGTTACAGAAGTTAAAGAAGTCGGATATGCACTTGGGCTTCCAAAAGAGTTTATTGAGAAAATTCCCTCTGATGGTCTTTGTGATAAAACAGATGAAGATAACTTAGGATTTACATATGAAGTTCTTGATAAATATATTAGAACAGGTGTAATTGAAGACGTACAATTAAAGAATAAAATTGACCAGATGCATGAAAAGAATTTGTTTAAATTACAAATGATGCCATCATTTAGCTTTGATAAAAGCAAGAAATAAAATAATGGAGTGTGTGACATATGAAAACAGTATATATTGCAGATGACGGAAAAAAATTTGAGGATGAATATGAATGTAGGAAATATGAATTTTGTATTTCACATCCGCATTTAAAAACAATTGAATTGTACGATAGACATGGTAAAAAATTAACCAATCCTTTAGATGGTAAAACATATTTTAATTTTACAAAAATTATTATTCATTCAGAAGAAGAGTTGACGGATTTATATAATGCAGCAGATTACACAGGATTTACCGGATATTATGATATTAAAAGTAGTGGAACGTGGGTGTTTGATCAAGACAAAGAAAAGTTTGTAAAATACGTTAATTCTGCATTTAACCAAGAGCTTTCGGATAAGTATGTAAAAATTTTAAAGCAATATACTACAGAGCGTAATCATGAATATGCGGATGATACGCTATTGGATCTTTTACAAGATTTAGGATATACGGATGTTGTAGAGGAATATAAAGCAGTAATGAGGGTATGGTATGGATAATCGAAATAGTCATAGTTGGGCTGTTGTAGGATTCGATTTCTATGTAGCTAAAGATATTTTAGAAGAAATTGAACAGTCGTGCGGCAAAACTATAATTAGAAAATTTATTGGAAATTATAAAATGAGAACAGAATTTACTGATGGTACAATATTAAGATGGTTTCCTGAAAAAAGATGTAGAGGGGCTAGGTGTGGAAAAATGTGGTGCGATAAAAATATAGATCAAGAATTTTTGAAATGTGTTATTTTACCATATTACAGTGGTAAATATGAAGATATTATATGGATTTAAAAGATTGGATTTATAGGATACGATCAAGAATGGTAGGTATAAATTATGGACAATAGCAATTTAGCGAAGAGAATGAAACAGTATGAAACTGTTTCAAAATCAACTTTAGTAAGACGTATGCCAGTAATTATTAGGCTTGACGGCAGATCATTTCATACATTTACAAAGGGATTTAAAAGACCATTTGATGATGTATTGGTCAAAACAATGCAGGAGACTATGAAATATCTTTGCGAGAATATTCAAGGTTGTGTATTGGGATATACGCAGTCTGATGAAATTACTCTTGTATTGGTAGATTATAAAAATTTAGATTCTCAATCTTGGTTTGATAATGAAGTGCAGAAGATATGTAGTATTGCAGCAAGTATGGCAACCATGGCTTTTAATAAAAATTTTGAACTTTTTTCTTTGACGATGAGATTAGAAGACTCTGTAGAAAGTAATAAACTTGGTGCAGTATATAAACAAGCAATGAATAAAGGTGCAATGTTTGATGCAAGATGTTTCAATATTCCAAAAGAAGAAGTAACTAATAATATTTACTGGAGACAACTTGATGCAACGAGAAATTCTATTCAAATGGTAGGACAAGCTAATTTTTCACATAAAGAATTACAGAATAAATCATGCAACCAAATTCAAGATATGTTGTTTACACAAAAGGGAATTAATTGGAATGACATTTCTATATATTTAAAAAGAGGAAGTTGTTGCATTAGAGAGAATTATACTTTTGAAAATTCAAACTCAAATGGAGAGATGTGTGTAGAACGAAGTCGTTGGATAATCGACAAAGAAATCCCTATTTTTAAGGGTGAGAATAGAGAATATATTGATAGATTGGTATATGTAGGAGAATAAAACTGTGATTTCAAGAAGGTAAATTAAATATGAAAGAAGTCGTTTTGAAAAGAAAATATCTTGACTTTATTGATATTGAATATCAATGTGAGATTACTGAATATTTGGATGGCAACATTAAAATGAATAATAGTAACTTTAATTCATATTTTAGGTGTTATGTATATGATTGTAGAAGTTGGTGTGATAATACAGTGGCAATTCGCATGCCCGGTTCAACAATTGGATTCATTAGATTTGGCGACAAAAATGTAATTACAGAATGCTGTATCTATGATGATATTTTGAAAAAGAGTTCTTGCTTTTCCGAAGATATAAATGAGCAGCTGAAGCGATTTGTTGGAAGTGTATTAAAATTTCCAGAAGAATAGAGGTGAGGGAGTGAATTATTATATTAGTGACTTGCATTTATTCCATAAAAATGCGACGAATGAAGGATCAAATTTTGATAATAGACCATTTAATACATTGGAAGAAATGCATAAAGTGATTAAGGAAAATTGGGATTCGAAAATTACTAATGCGGATCATGTCTATATTTTAGGGGATTTAGTATGGAAAGAAAATGAAGATGCGATTGAATTAGTGAGTACATTACGATGTAATAAACATCTTATTCTTGGGAATCATGATAAAGCTACAGATCAAAGGTTTAAACAGTTATTTGTAGAAATAGCAAATTATAAAGAAGCGAAAGATATGATTGACGGAAAAGAGTATCATGTCGTAATGTCTCACTTTCCATTGGCTTTTTGGAATCATCAGCACCATTACAGAAGAGATGGGAAAGAGCATAGAGTGTGGTCTGTTCACTTATATGGACACGTACATAATTCTATGGAAGAAGATTATTATCAAGAGTATATCAAAAAACTAAACAGTGAATATGAAATTAAGTGTGTAGCAAAAAATGTAGGGTATATGTTGTGGAATTATACACCAGTAACATTGAAAGAAATTTTAAATAATGAAGGAGAATAAATTTATGAGAGCAATGTTAAGTCAACCAATGGCAGGGAAAACAGATGAAGAAATTGTAAATACAAGAGAAAAGGCAATTGAATATCTAAGAGATAGAGGATATGAAGTTGTGAATACTTTGTTTACAGACGAATGGTATTCGAAAGATAAAATGGAGGAGAGAGAAGTTGTACAAATTCCATTGTGTTTTCTCGCAAAATCTTTAGAGAATATGAGTTTGTGTCATGCGGTATTTTTTTGCAAGGGCTGGGAAAACGCCAGAGGTTGTCGTATTGAGCATGATGCAGCAGTTGCTTACGGATTAGATATTATCTACGAGGAGTAAAATTCATGAGTGGTTTTGAAATACGTGGAATTCAAAATGTAAGCTTTGTAGATCTTAAAACTGGAAAGAAGATAAATATAGAAAATGAAGAAGTAGCGGTATTGAGCGAAAGCGAGGATGTTACTAAGCAGGAATCTACTGGTAAGCTGGATATTTCTAAAACAGCACATTTTACATGTGAACTTACATATTTAAATAGGAAGGAACTCTTTCAGGCATTATATGGAACCACAAATAACTACAGAAGATTACATGGTGGACATGCATTGAGAGAAACAACCAGAAGAAGATACATAATGAAACATAAAAGGCAAACGAAAAAAGAGAGGTAATAAGTATGGAATTTAAAGAATTTAGAAATATGATTTCTGATCATTTTAAAACAATGACAAAAGACACTGAATGGTTGTTTGAAGTTGGTGTGGATAAGGATGAAATGTGGAATGTATATCTTGATAGTTTTCCGGCGGGAACAAATGAGATTTATAGGAAAAGAAGAGAATATGATTGTAGTTGTTGTAAACAGTTTATCAAGCAAATTGGTAATGCTGTAGTAATTAAAGACAATAAACTAGAGACAATCTGGGATTTAGATATTCATGATGATAAATTTGAACCTGTTGCAAAAGCTATGTCTGATTTTGTAAGAAGACACTGTGTGACAGATGTGTATGTAAGCAAATTTAAAAAGATTGGAACAGAGTATAATTATGAACAGTATGAAGATGGAACAATGAAAAAGTGGGAACATTTTCAAATTATTTTAGATGATAAATTTGTAGACAAAACCGCTCGTTCAATTGGAGATATTAAGGGTGGATTTAGAGACACGAAAAATGTATTTAAAAGATCACTTGATGAAATTTCTATGGATGCACTAGATACAGTTCTTGAGCTTATCAATTCCAACACTTTATACAAAGGAGAAGAGTGGAAAACTATCTTGATGGAGTTTAAGAGATATAAGAAAGAATATGGAAAATTAAGTTCTGATGATGTTCGTGATTTATATGCATGGGAAAATTCTGTAAAAGCAGGTATTGCAATTGGTCGAATCAGAAATCACAGTATTGGAACACTTCTTGTGAATGTAAGCGATGACATGGATCTTGATACGGCGGTAAAAAAATATGAACAGATTGTAGCACCAGCAAACTATAAAAGACCTAAAGCAATTTTTACGAAAAAAATGTTGGAAGATGCAAAGAAAACAATTTCTGAATTAGGATATATGGATTCTCTCAATAGAAGATTTGCAACTCTGGATGATATTACGGTGAATAATGTATTGTTTTCAAACAAAGATGTATCGAAACATATTCTGGAATCATCTGATATTTTTGGAGAATTAGAAAAGCAAGTTACAGTTAATCCAAGGAAATTTTCAAGAGTAGAAGAAATTTCTGCAAATGATTTTATTAATAATGTATTGCCGACAGCAAAAGAAGTAGAGGTGTTAGTAGAGAATAAGCATGCAAATAATTTTGTTTCTTTAATTGCTCCTTGTAATAAGGATTCTAAATCAATGTTTAAATGGAATAATGGATTGAGTTGGGCTTATTCAGGGAATATCACGGATTCTGATATGAAGCAGAATGTAAAAGCTGCAGGTGGAAATGTAGATGGTGTTCTTAGATTCTCTATCCAATGGAATGAAGATGGAAGAGATAACTGTGACTTGGATGCACACTGTATTGAACCAAATGGAAATGAAATTTACTTTAGTAATTGTAGAAAACCATCTTTATCATCTATGACAGGACAGCTTGACGTAGATATTATTCATCCAAACGGTAAGGTAGCTGTTGAAAATATTACATGGTCAGATAAAACAAAAATGCAACCTGGCGTTTATAAATTTTTTGTAAATCAGTATTCAGGAAGTGCACGAAATGGATTTAGAGCAGAAATCGAATTTAATGGAGAGATTCATTCTTTTGATTATAACAATTCGATGAGAGTTGGGCAAGACGTTTATGTTGCAGAGGTGATTTTGGCTGCTAATGGTGAGTTCACAATTAGAGAAAATATTTCTGGAAATTCTAAAATTACAAGTAAAACAGTTTGGGGAGTTTCAACAAATGAATTTACACCGGTATCATTGATTTGTTATAGTCCAAATTATTTTGATGAGCAGAATGGCATTGGTCATAGACATTTATTCTTTATGCTGAATGGATGTAAAAATGACGAAGAACCAAATGGATACTATAACGAATTCTTAAAGAGTGAATTAGAAAAACATAAAAGAGTATTTGAAGCTCTTGGATCAAAATGTCATGTAGAAGATTCTGAAGATCAGCTTTCCGGAATTGGTTTTAGTATGACAAAAAGAGCAGAGCTGATTGTAAAAGTAAAGGGTGCAACAGAGAGAATTTTAAAAATTAAGTTTTAATCAAGAAGGAGAATATTGATATGAGTACGAACATGTTTGAAATTGCTGCTAGAAACAAATTTAGATTTCCATTTAAAGGTATGATTTCTACTGAAGATCTATGGGATTTAAGTGTAGAGAATCTTGACAATGTATTTAAGACACTTAACTCGGAGATGAAGAAAACAAAAGAAGAAAGTCTCTTGAGTACAAAAAGTAAGGACGATGAGGTGCTTGAGCTAAAAATTGAAATTGTTAAACATATTGTAACGGTAAAACAGGAAGAAAAAGAAGCAAGAGAAAAGAAGTTCTTAAATAGAGAGCGTAATCAGAAAATTATGTCTATTATTGCTGCGAAGCAGGATGAACAGTTACATAATATGTCAGTAGAAGAATTGCAGAAATTGCTTGTAGAGTAAATAAAAATAGACACACATCTCCGCGACCAAACTTTGATGTGTGTCTGTAAACACAAATACATTGAATAATTTGGAATTCAATGCAACTACTATATTACATATCTTTTTGTGCTTAGTCAAGCATTGATTTCCAAATTTAAAAATCGAATATAGATAGGAGTGATTGTTATAGGAGACTATAAACCGATTTGTTTTACATATTATGATCCGAGAACCAGCATTTTTAAATCTGGGAAAAGTGACAGAGAAAGTATTTCTGTTTATAAGTGTAATAATTGCGAAAATTGCGATGCTTATAAGCGTAAATGTTGTGTGATGCTGAGTAGGTTATTATGGCGGCATAAGTGTCCTTACGGCACAATTGAAAAGAAAGAAGGTTTTACAAAAGCAGCGCGCAAATGTGGATATTTATTAAGTGAATATGAGGAGAAATACGGATATGTTAAATATGAGTTAAAACCATTAAATTTTGTATGTGAAATTGGAGATTATGTTTATCTTGGATTGCCACATCTTAATGGATATAATAATCCGATTCGAAATAGTGATTTCTTTGTAGATGATGACATGATTAAGAAAGAAGATTTTACACCTGAATTTATTGTGGAACTTATTAAATATAGACCATGTGCGCTCAGGGGTGGAGAAATTTCTTCTTATCAGAAAGAATATGTCCCAAAGTTCTGTGATCAACTTAAAAGATTTATGCCCGATATGTATAGAAAAGTATGTGAAATCTATCCGGAAATTGAACAGATAGTGGAGAATATTGATTATATAGGAGAGAAAGCAAAGTTAATCTCTCTACTTCCTGGAAAAGTCAAACTATCAACAGATATTTTTGAGTGGGACGGTGAAGCATTACATGGAAAAGGTAAACAGCTTTCTTATGATTGGAGATTAAATAACGAAGAAGTGTCCATCATCCCAAATGAAAATACAGTAGTAACAATTTGTGATAATTCGACAGTGACAGATGAAACAGAATTCGAGGAGTAGAGGTGGAGCAAGATGATATGCCATAAATGTGGGAATCCGAGAATAAAGAAAGAAGATAATTTTTGTGTTGCATGTGGAGCAAAATTAAAAAAGACATGCAATTGCTGGGTAATAAAAAAAGAGAACTACAATTGTGGAGAAAGTAGTTGTCCGGGATACAAAATATTAACGATATTAACTAAAAGAGGTATATCAAATGAAGCATAAAGTTGGAGATAAAGTTAGAATTCGTACTGATTTAAAATCTAATATCGAGTATGGTTGTGTCGAAGCCGTAGACGAAATGTGTACCCTGCGAGGACAGATTATGAAAATCAGCGAAGTATGTGCAGAGAATAAATATTATCTTATGGAAGAAGATTATGGGGATTTCTTATGGACGGACGAAATGTTTGATAGTTCCATGACAAATGGAGAAATGATTCGTTCAATGTCAGATGAGGAATTAGCTGATTGGTTAGTAGAGGTGTACAAGAATACGAAAACATTTGATGAGATATATGAATGGTTAAAAGAAAGATGGTGTGAAGGGGAATAAATTATTGAATTACTTTTATGGAAAGGAGTCTGTAAGATGACTAAAAAAGAGGCTGCTATTATAAGCGCTTACACAGGATATTTGATTGGAGAGTTTAGTGATTTCCAGGCTTACGCTGAAGAGATTATGGGACGACCGATATTTACTCATGATCTTACGAGGCTTGAGTATGAACTCAAGGAGAAGAGCAAGAAGGATTTTATGAGTATTAAGATTGAGGAAGGATCTCCGGAATGGGTATATCATGCACCTAAAGAGTACTGTTGTACTGTGAATTTCGATGCTGTAGAAAAAGCTCTAGGTTTCCGATTGTTCGGTTGGCAGAAGGATTATATTCTTAGTGGTTGTGCTTATGCTGGTCGTAGAACAGGAAAGACTACTGCCGAGATACTTCATCAGCTTCTTTCTGTAAATGAAGAACCGATTGATTTTAGTAGACCAGCACATGATAATCAAGCATATATCTTTAAAATGGATTGTCATGATATTTGGGAGAAACTTCATGATGCTGGAATCGAGATGAGACCGGTGTTTTGGAGTAAGGAAGACAAGAAGAAGTATGATGCGGAACACTATGATCCTTATAAATACGCTAGAACTTGGTTTGAGGAATACGAGAAAGGAGAACAAAATGGTAACTAAAGAATTAGGGAAAATCACTTTTGCTGAATATGGAACTATTAAAGATTACCCATATTGGATAGGTTTGCAACTCGGTTTTCGTATGAATGGAAGTGCTGTTATGGACGGTGGAAAATATACAGTAAATATTAGTCCAGAATGTAAATGGGGGAAAACGAACCGAGAAGAGTCTATTACGAAATCTGTTGAAGAAGTTAATCGGATTTTAAAAGATGCAAAAGTAAATTATGTATCTGAGTTAGTAAATAAACCGGTTGAAGTAACTATGGAAAATAACACATTTAAAGACTTCATGATTCTTACTGAAGTGTTGTAGGGGTGAAATATGTTTTTTAAAACAAAGAAGAAAGAAAAACAAAAAACATTTATTTATTGTCCAAAATGCAATACTGAATTAATTAAAAATGGATTGTTCATAAAAGATGAAGATGGAGTGCTCGAATACGGATGTCCAAAGTGCGGAACAACATCTTTTTGGGATTTTAGTTTTCCGGCTCCGTATTTAAGAACGTGTAAAGATTGTATGCATATACATGATAATGATTTTGGCTCACCTTATTGTGAAAAAGAGGTAAACAAAAAATGTAGTCCACATACACAAAAAATGTTTGATGTACGAGGATGTGAATATTGCGATACCGGACTTCCTTTGGCTTATGGAAGGACAAATTCACAAACAATTTCTATTAGATATCCAAATGAGTTGATCTCTTATGCGTACGATAAAAAAGTAGCAGCAGGAAAAATTAAATATTGCCCTATGTGTGGTAAGAAATTGAAAGAGGAATAAAACGAATAATGGATAAGTTATCAAATGAAAACTGGATTTCAAATTATGTTTTAAAAGGAGATATAAATGAAACCTAAAATCGGTAGAAAAGTATATTGTATTTATGGTACAGGAATCATGGTTGATTATGTTGGTTATGTAGGAAAAGATAGCTTTATAGTTGATAGTTATGGGGTTTGTAAAGAATCAGATAGCTGGGAATGGGATTATGATTTATATGGTGAAAAATGGTTCACAAGTTTGTCTAAAGCTAAAAAGAAACTAATTGATATGTATAAAGATAAATATGAAAACAAATTAAAAATAGTAAAAATTGCAGATGATTGGTATGCACTTGAGTTTTGTTAATATGGGAGAAGGTGGTATAGAAAATGAATAAAGATTGGACTTCAGTTAAAAAGATTGGACTTCCAGAATTAGAAGAAGTTGATAAATATGCGCATAAAAGTAAAAATGTTTTAGTCCAGACCAAATACGGAGATATGTTTGTCGCACATTGCGAAAAAAGATTTTATTACGGAGAAAAATCATATGAAATTAAATGGTTCTCACATGGAACAGGCGGAAGAAAAATGAAGGTGATGAGCACAGTTGTTGCATGGTTAGAATTACCGGATAGATATGAAGGAGAATAATTAGCATGGGAGAAACACGAATTGTTGTATGCGGTGGCAGAGATTTCGATGATTATAAGTTATTAAAACTTACACTAAAGGAATACATTAATGGGCTTGATATCGCAGATTTGAACCAGATTGTTGTTATATCTGGTGCTGCTAGAGGAGCTGATACATTAGGAGAACATTTTGCATATGACTATCAGATTGCTGTTCGCAGATTCCCTGCCAAATGGGATGAGCTTGGTAAACGTGCTGGTTGGGTACGAAATGCAGAAATGGCGAAGTATGCTGCAGAAAAGCATGGAGTGCTATTTGCTTTTTGGGATGGTAAATCAAGAGGAACAAAGAATATGATTGATCTGGCTAACAGGTATGGATTAGAAGTACATGTTGTAGATTATTGAGGTGATTAATATATGAATTCAAAAGATTGTATTAGATGTAAACATTATAAAAATTATTACAAGTCAAGTGAATGTTATTGTGAAAAAGGATATTGTGTTAAGCATAAGTTTAGAAA
>OLRM01000632.1_pt1 | contig 22904 bp, 9 predicted proteins | sample 1643211 | NCBI WGS metagenome assembly OLRM01 (sample SAMEA3136690, study PRJEB25190) | human gut metagenome | biome: human gut; feature: human-associated habitat; material: faeces | place: Austria | collected 2013
GCGGGAGGCATGGAGGCAGCGGGGGTGGGAGAAATGGTCGCGAAACGCCAGGCTGTAGCAGAGCAGCAAATCCCGACCATCCTGGGAGGCCCAACGGGAGGAAGCCCACCAGAAAGAAAACCAACAGAAAGAAGTCCAACGGAAGAAAACCCAACAGAAGAAAGGGGCCGCCGGCGGCGACCCCTGCAGGTGCGATGAATTATTCGCGTGACGTGCGGCTACTCCTCCGCAGGCTCCTCCTCGACGAGCTCCTCAACGGACTCCTCGGCCTCAACGGGCTCGGTGCCGGGATACACCCAGCCTTCCTGGATGGACTCGAAGAACGTGGCCTCATCGGTGAGGTCGTGCACGCTCTTGCCATCGAGCCAGGGCAGCTCGACCAGCTCGGGAAGGGTGGTGACGAGCTCGGAGCAATCGACGAAACGACCCTTTTCGTTCAGCTGCTCGCAGTCCTGCACGCGCCAGTACCCGTCCGTATGGGTGACGTAGTACTCATGCCCATCGACGTCCATGAACACGCGCGTCTTTGAGCGGAGGTAGGACAAAAGCCCTTCGAAATCCAGGGAGATCTCCTGATCAGCCTTCATTCCCATGATTGGCTCCTATCTGTCGGGCACCCGGAACCCTTTGTCCGAGCGCATGCATAACCGATAGTTCCATCTTTCCCGCCTTATACCTATTTTTCGAGCAGAAGTTGGTAGACGGTTAGTTTGTTCGAGCAGCGGCATGCATGACGGCACGCCTTTCCTGAATAATCCCCTTTATGGTCGAGATTTGCCACCCTGTCGCAGACCGGCAAATCACGACTGTTTTAGCCCGTTTTAACATGAAAAAATGGTCGGGAAATGCCAGGCTGTAGCAGCGTGGCAAATCCCGACCATTTCTCAACCAAACAGGACGACACGTTCGGCCTCAAGCGCCTCAACTCGCAACTGCCCCGCAGCTGGACCGGCGCAAATTGTCTCGATCAGCGCCCGCCCCCAATTGAACCGAGGGCGCTCTGCACGTTTGGCGCCAGCTCCAATTGAGCCCGCCCCACTTGAGCCCCCAATTGGGTCGTCAGCGGCGTCCTTGTTACCAAATCCCGAGAACGCTCTGCATGCCGAGGCTCACAAAGGCAATGCCAATCCAGCAGCACAGGCCCATGAAGATCGGCTTGCCGCCCGTCTTCACCAGCTTCACGATGTCGGTGTTGAAGCCGATCGCGGCCATCGCCATCACGATGAAGAACTTCGACAACGTCTTGATGGGCGCAGTCACCGCCACGGGCAGCGCGAACACGGTGGTAATGACGCTGGCCAGCACAAAGAACAGGATGAAGAACGGGAAGATCTTCTTGATGTCAAACGTGCCTGCGGCAGCGCCGGCGCCCTCCCCGGCCTCGGCGGCGCGCTTGGCCTGACGGACCTGCCAAAATGCAAGGAACAGCGTGATGGGGATGATCGCAAGCGTGCGGGTGAGCTTGACGATGGTGGCGTGATCCAGCGCATTGGAGCCCGGGTGCATGCCGTCCCAGGCAGCTGCGGCGGCGGTAACGGACGACGTGTCGTTCACAGCCGTGCCGGCGAACAGGCCAAAGCCCTCGTTGCTCATGCCGAGCATGGCGCCGAGCGAGGGGAAAATCAGCGCAGCAATGATGTTGAAGAGGAAGATGACGCTGATGGCCTGGGCGATCTCCTCGTCGTCCGCATCGATGACCGGCGCAGTGGCGGCAATTGCGGAGCCGCCGCAGATCGAGGAGCCCACACCCACGAGCGTCGAGATCTTCTTGGGGATATGCAGCGCGCGGCACAGCACGAACGAAATGACCAGCGACGTGGTGATGGTCGAGATGATGATGGGCAGGGAGCTGGCGCCCACCTTGGCGATTTCGCCCAAGTTGAGGCCGAAGCCCAGCAGGATCACCGCGTACTGCAGGATCTTCTTCGACGTGTACTTGATGCCCGCCGAGGTCGCCTCCACCACGTCGGCGCGGTGGCGAAGCACCAGGCCGAGCGCCATGCCGATGAGGATGGCGAAGACCGGCCCGCCGATGACCTCGAACTGCTTACCGAGCAGCCATGCCGGCACCGAGATGACCAATGCGAGTGCGACGCCACGCCACAGGTCCTTGAAATTCTTGAAGAGCTCCATGCATCCAACCTTTCTTCTTATCTACGCTCGCGACGGGGCCTTGGCCGCGCCCACTCCGGGGCGCGACCGCGCTCGCCCAAGGCACGGCCCATCCCGTCAGGATCGGGGCGCGCTCCGTCCCTGATCCGCGTGCGATGATTGCCAAAATCATGGTAGGACCTTTGGCTATAATGATTTCCATCGTATTGGTTATGCTTGCATCAGTATTTTTTATTACTGTTGCATCTCCTATCACTGCCGTATCGCGCGTTGGGACCACGGATGCTCGACTATCGCACGCACACCTTTTTAGAGGTCTACCGCCAGCGCAGCTTCACGCGCGCCGCGGAGAATCTGCTCATCACGCAACCCGCCGCATCTCAGCACATTCGCCAGATGGAAACCCATTACGGTTGCACGTTGTTCATCAAGACGGGTCGCGGCATCGAACCAACCGCCGCCGCGGACCTGCTCTACCAGCGACTCCTCACCATGGAAAACGATGAGGCGCGGCTTGCCATCGAGGCTGGCGCCCTCGCCGCCGAACCCTCGGACACCCGCGAGGCACCGCTCAGGCTCGGGTGCACCAGGACCATCGCCGACTACACCGCACCCAGGCTCATGGCGGCGCACCTCTCGACACGCCCGCAGGCGGAGGTCGCGCTCCTGACGGGCAACACGCGCGAATTGGTGCGCGCGCTCGAGGAGGGAACGATTGACTTCGCCCTGGTAGAAGGGTTTTTTGATCGTCAGCGATTCGACTTCGAGACGCTTTCGCGCGAGCGCTATATCGCCGTGGCATCGCAAAAGGAGGCGAAGCGGCGCGCCTTTGACCGGCGACCACGGACAGACGAGGCCGGACGTGCGGCGGCGTCCGTGCGCGACCTCCTCGGCGAGCGCCTCATCCTGCGCGAAGCGGGATCCGGCACGCGCGAGATTCTCGAGAAGCACCTGGCCGCGCGCGACCTCGCCGTCACGGACTTCGCGGGGATCGTCGAAATCGAGAGTATCCCCACCATCAAGGCGTGCGTGCGCGGCGGCGCGGGCATCACGTTCCTATATCGAGTCGCCGTGGAGGAGGAGCTCGCTCGGGGGGAACTCGCGGACATCACGCCCGACGATTTTGCGATCGAGCATGACTTCTGTCTCATCTGGCAACGGGGAAGCCAGTATGCGCCGCGTTATCGCTCCCTCTGCGACGCATGGCGAGCCCTGATGTAGCGCCTCGATTCGACGGTGGGCGGCGTCGGGTCGATGCGGGCATCGGCTTGATGCCCGCATCGGGTTGAGGCCGAATCGCAGCTACTCGACGGTCACGCTCTTGGCGAGGTTGCGCGGCTGATCAACATCGCAACCGCGCAGAACGGCGACCTCGCGCGCGAGCAACTGCAACGGCACCGTCGCGGTGATGGGGCTCAGGGCGTCGCGCACCGGCGGCACATATATGACGTGATCGGCCACGCGCGTGATCTCCTCGTCGCCCTCTGTCGCCACCGCGATGATGCAAGCCCCGCGCGCCTCGCATTCCTTGAGATTGCTCACGGTCTTATCGTACGTGGGGCTCTTGGTCGCCACGGCGATGACCGGGAAGCCCCGTTCGATGAGGGCGATCGGCCCGTGTTTCATCTCGCCCGCCGCATACGCCTCCGCATGCAGGTAGCTGACCTCCTTGAGTTTGAGCGCCCCCTCGCAGGAAATGGCCGAGCCCATACCGCGTCCCACGAAGAGCGCCGAACGCGCCTCCCTGCACGCCAGGGCGGCCTCGTGAACCGCTGCCCGCTGCGTATCCAGGATGTGCTGGATCTGCTCGGCCGTATCGCCGAGCTCGCGAAAGAGCATGCGGATCTGCCCCGTTGTGAGCTTTCCCTTCGTCTGGGCAAGCAACAGGGCGAGCAGCGTCAAACTCACCACCTGCCCCGTGAAGCTCTTGGTCGAGGCAACCGCGATCTCTTTGTTCGCCTTGGTGTAGATGACGCCATCGCTCTCGCGCGCCACGGGGGAACCGACCACGTTGGTGATGCCGAAGACCTTGGCGCCCTTGATGCGGGCGTCGCGAATCGCCGCCAGGGTGTCCGCCGTCTCCCCAGACTGCGACACGGCAACCACCAGCGTGCTCGGCGTGATGATGGGGTTGCGGTATCTGAACTCGCTCGCCGCCTCGACCGCGCACGGGATGCGGGCCCAGCCCTCGATGAGGTTCTTCGCGATGAGGCCGGCGTGGTAGCTCGTTCCACATGCGATCACGTACACGCGGTCGACCAGGCTGAGCTCCTCAGGCGTGAGGCCGAGCTCATCGATGTCGAGCTCGCCCGAGGAAGCCAGACGCCCCACCAGCGTGTCGCGGACCACGCGGGGCTGCTCGCAGATCTCCTTCATCATGAAATCCGGGTAGCCGCCCTTCTCGGCCGTATCGACATCCCAATCGACGTGCGTGACCGCAGGCTCGATGGCGCGGCCCTCCGCATCGGTGTAGGTGATGCCCTCCGGCGAAAGACGGGCGAACTGGCCGTCCTCCAGCACCACAACGTCGCGCGTGGCGTCGATGAGCGCGATGACATCCGATGCGACGTAGCTTCCCCGCTCCCCGCGGCCGACGACGATCGGGCTGTCCTTGCGCGCGACGGCGATCACACCCGGCTCATCGGCGCACACCGCCGCCAGCCCGTACGCGCCCACCACGTGCGTGCAGGCCTCGCGAACTGCGGCCATGAGATCGCCCGCAGTCTTCGCAGGGCCGCCGGCGCTATTCGGCGCCCCCTGATAGGCCTCCTCGATGAGATGCGCGAACACCTCGGTATCCGTCTCGCTCTTGAACACGTGCCCGCGCTCCTCCAACGATGCGCGGAGCTCGGCGAAATTCTCGATGATGCCGTTGTGGACCACCGCGATGCGCCCGTCGCAGCTGGGGATGGGCGTTCTCCACCGTGGGGCGCCCGTGGGTCGCCCAGCGCGTATGGCCGATCCCGCACGTCGCGAGTCGAGCGACCGCACCGTGGCCCGGCGTTGCGAGCTCGTCCTCAAGACCGGCGACCTTGCCCGCGCAGCGGATGATGTCGAGCGTCGCACGGCCGTCCCGCGCGTCGGCGGCGCGTGCGGTATCCGCGGCGTCGACGGCGCACGGCGCTTTCACGAGGGCAAGGCCCGCGGAATCATATCCGCGGTACTCGAGACGTTTGAGCTCTCCCACGAGAAGCCCCGCCGCAACGTCGACTCCGGTGTATCCAACGATTCCGCACATAAGGAATCCCTTCGGTCGATGAACAACGGCGCCACATTTTAAAGCCGCGATGTTGCGATTCCGTGACAGTGGTATTGATTTTTTGAAACCACACATATCGGGATTGAAGCGATACAATTTAGGGTGATGCCGCACGTCTTTCAGGAGCAGGCCATGTCTCGCCGAACCACCGTCACCATCACCGACGTCGCCCGTGAGGCGGGCGTCGCGCTGGGCAGCGTCTCCAACGCGTTCAACCATCCCGACAAGATGCGCCCCGAGACGCTCAAACGCATCCGCGAGGCGGCCGATCGGCTCGGCTACGCACCCAACCAGAGCGCGCGCATGCTCGCTGGCGGCAGAAACCGCCTGTTTGGGCTCATCCTTCCCAATCTCGATCACGGCGTCTCCCTGCAGATCGCCAACGGTGTGAACGCCGAGGCGCGCAAGCACGGATACGGCCTGCTCATCGCCACCGCGCAGACGGACGAGGACGTCGCGCATCGCTACCGCGACTACTTTATTGGCACGCAGACGGCGGGCATCCTCATGCAGCCGCCCGCCAGCACGGACTGGCAGCCCCCCGTGCACCCGCCTCGCATCCCCCTCGCATTCCTCGATATCCAGTGTGACGTCCCAGGTCACTTTGTCGCTGCGGACAACTTCGCCCTCGGCGAACTCCTCGCGCGCCACGCCTTCAAGAGCGGCGCCCGACGCGTCGCAATCATCGGCAAACCCTCGCTGAACCGCCTCGTCCTGCGCGTCAAGGGCATGAAGCACGCGTTCACGACCGAGTCCGACTGCGCGTTCGAGGTGGTGGAAGAGGGCGCCTGGAACTCCGCCCACGACGGCCTCGACCTCGGTCGACAGCTGGCTGAGCGTCCCGAGGACACGCGCCCGGACTTCATCATCGCCCTCACGGACACCCTTGCGACGGGCGCCATCTCGGGCGTCCGGGCGGCGGGCCTGCGCGTCCCGGGCGACATCCGCGTCGCCGGGTGCGACGGTAACCCCTTGGCGTGGACAGGCCCCGTGCCGCTCACCACAATCGCCCCCATCGGCTATGAGCTCGGTCGCCGCGGCGTGCGCCAGCTCATCGCTCAGATCGAGGAGGGACCCGAGCATGAGCCCGAGAACCATCAGGAGCTCGTGCGGCCCTTCCTCCTCGCGCGGGCGAGCACCGGCATGAACCGCTCTGACGACTTCGCCGACCCCGACATCGACATCAGCGGGTACCTGTAACACACTCAGTTTGACACATCATAAATGCTGCCTCGATCCGTTCAAAAGGCGTATCGCTGTGGTGATACGCGTCACGTGGGCACATCCCGCGGACGGAACGCGGGGCTATGCGCGGCGAGGCGCCGGTGAATCGTTCACAGCGGCGATCGCGGCGGGCAATTCGTGCAGGGTCGGCAGGACCGCAGTGCACATCTCCTCGATTTCGGGCGTGGGCGCCACGATATCGGGAATCATGAACACGCGGGCGCCCGAGGCGTGACCCGAACGCACTCCGTTGTGCGAATCCTCGATAACGGCGCAAAGCGCGGGATCGCAACCGAGACGCCTGGCAGACTCGACGAAGATGTCCGGGGCCGGCTTTCCGTTCTCGATTTCGTCGCCGCACGTTATGGAATCGAAGTACTTCAACATGTCAAAACGCTCCAGGCGCGGCAACGCGCGCACGCGGGCGGTAGAGGTGGCAATGGCGAGCGGGAACCCTGCGGCCTTAAGGGCCTCGAGAACCTCGATGGCACCCGGCTTGAGCTCGAGATCGGTCTCAACAAACTTCAGGAACAGCTCAATGTGCAAATCGAACACGCGATTCGCCAAATCGGCGTCGCCACCCAGATACTCGGCCAACATCGCTCGGCATGACTGGGACGGGCGGCCGATGAACGCCCGCACCAGGTCGTCCGGGATCTCGATGCCCATCTCATCCGCCGTCGCGGCCCACGCCTTCTGGCCCACGCGCTCGGAATCGACAAGCGTGCCGTCCATATCGAAAAGTATCGCCCGAATGGTTTTCATCCTTCTCTCCTTGATTCGTTCACCGAGGACACCGCAAACGTGTCGATGCTGTGCTCATCGAGCTGCCGGAACGCCAACGCAACCCTTTGAAATTATTGTACTGGGTCGATGGATGCGGCCACTCCTATGAACACAAGGTTTGACATGACGATACCAATTTCCAATAACGTGAAAATGCAAGGGCTCATCGAGCTGCTCCGGTCATTCGGAAGTGTCGCCATAGGGTTCTCGGGCGGTGTGGACAGCACCTTCCTCGCGGCAGTCAGCATCCGCGCGTTGCCGCCGGCCGATGTACACCTTATTCACCTGGACACGCCCTTCGTAGGCACTCCGGAGCGCGAGTCTTTCGAACGCGAACGGGAGAGGTTCGAGCGCGCGGGGGCTCATGTGGTCGCCATCGAGACAGACCCGCTTGCGGACCCTGATGTTGCCGCCAACCTGGCAGACCGTTGCTACCACTGCAAGCGCATGGGATTCCGGCGCATCGTGGACGCCGCGTGCGAGCTCGGGGTGCGCGTCGTGCTCGAGGGAAGCAACGCCGATGACGCCGGAGACTATCGCCCCGGCACCTGTGCCGTGCGCGAGCTCGACGTGAGGTCGCCCCTTATGGAAACCGGCTGGTGCAAAGACGAGGAGCGCGAAGTCCTGCACGCCTGGGGATTCGACGTGTGGGACCTCCCCGCCGGCGCCTGCCTGGCGACCCGCATCCCCTGCAGCGAGACGCTCACCGCCGAGAAGCTGCACACGGTCCGTATGTGCGAGGACTACCTGCACGGCCTCGGCCTGCGCCAAGTTCGCGTCCGCATTGATGACGGTGTGGCTCGCGTGAGCGTGGGGGCAGACGAGAATGTGGGCGCCATCGTCGAAGCGAACGGTCACGCGAGCGCACATCCCCATGCGGACAGCAAACCCGGCCGCCTCTCCCCCGCGGCCATACAGGAGCTCCAGGCGCGCGGCTGCGCAGCCGTGGATCCCGTGGTGCACCCTTATCACCACGGCGAAGGCAACGGAGCCGCATAAGGCACCGGACCAGCGCCGCGCCCGCGACGCCCAACACAGCCCAACCTCATAAAAACGCACCCCACCTCGCTTGAGATGGGGTGCCAAGGTGTCTTTTGACTAGGAGCCGTCACCGCTCTGGCATAAAGCCGTCGCAGCCTCGGCTTGGGGCCGTCACGGCTCCGGGCCACCCCCGTCACCGTGCCGGCCCACCGCCGCTACTTCTTCTTGCGGCGCGCGGTAAAGCCCGCGCCGATTGCGGCTATGCCCGCAAACGCAGCCGTGAACATGCCCACGAGCGCGTTGTCGCCGGTCTGGATCAGCTTGTCGCCGGAGCCGCCGTTGCCGGGATCGGCCGGCTTGGCCGGGTCGGCGGGCTTGGGGTTCTCCGGCTTGACGAAGCCGTTCTGGAAGACCGGTGCCCCGGTCTCGCCCACGGTCCATTCGACCTGGAGCTGGCCGTTGCCGTCGTCGGTCACCACCACGTGGTAGGTGAACACCGTTTCGTCGTAGGTGATGCCCTCGGCGTCGCCCTTGACCTCGACGATGCGGTAATCATACGTGCCAGGCTCGTCATAGGTGATCGGGTCGAACGCGACGGGAGCGTACCCGCCCTCGGTCAGGGCACCGTTCTTAACCGTCTGAAGGACCTTGTCATTGGCGTCGCGCAGCTCGAAGGTGAACTCACCCTTCTTAAGCTCGCGACCGGTCAGGACCTTAGCGGCGTTGAACGTGATGCTCGTACCGACGGCCTTGTAGCTGTTGGCAAAGACGATCTCCTTGCCCTCCAGCGCCTTACCGTCCTTGCTCACGGACCACGTGACACCCAAGGTGCCGTCACCGTTGTCCACGACCTTGGCGGTTGCGTCGTACACCGTGGTGTCGTACGTCACGCCGCCCAGGCCGCCATCGACCTCGGCCAGGCGGTAGTGATACTCGCCGGGCGCGTTAAAGCTGATTGCCGGGAAGGCAACCTTGCCGCTGGCATCGTTCTTGGCGGTCAGGACCGTGGGCTCGCCCTCGCCCTGCGAGACGAGCGCGAACTCGAACTCGCCTTCGCGCAGGTCGCGGCCGTCGAGCGTCTTGGTGATGGCGAAACCGCCCTTGCCTGTCAGCGTGCTATCGAAAGGCTTCACGCTGTAGGTGTTGGTGAAGGTGAAGTCGGTCTTGTTGGACTCCGCCTGCTTGTCGACGGTAAGCGTGCCGTCGCCGTTGTCAGTCACCTTGACCTCGATGGTCTTGGTCGCAACGGGGTCGTTGGTCACACCGGCAACGCTGCCGTTCTCGGTCACCTTGTAGGTGAAGGTTTTGCTGCGAGGAGCGGAAGCCACCATGGGCTCGTCCGCAGCGGCAGCCTTCGCGGCGTTCTCGTCCTCGGCAGGCTTGGCCTCGGCAGGCTTGGCCTCGGCCTCGGCCGCCACGGCGTCGTCCGCCTTGGCATCGGCCTCAGCGGCCTGGGCGTCGGTCGCGCCAGCAGTCTTGGCGTCGGCGGTATCCGCCCCATCCTCGGCAATCACGAGCTGCTCGGGCTTTGCCACAGGCGCGCCAAAGACGTTCTCCATGGTGTAGGTGATCTCGCCGAAGGAGATGTTGCCGGCGCCGTCGTTGGTCGCCGTGGTCTTTGCGGGCATCGGGGCGCCCTCAGAGCCGGCCAGCGTAAAGGTGTACTTACCCGCGATATCGGGCACCTTGTTGCCAGACTTGACGTCCAGGACCTTGGTGCCGTTGAGGGCGATCTGCTTAGAGCCGCCCTCGCCGGTGCCATAGGCGTTCTTGAAGACCATGCCACCCTCGGGGTAGACGACCTTGGCGGAGAGCTTGCCCGCGCGGTTGTCGGTCACCTTGACAGTGATAGTCTGCTCGCCCTGGACGATGCTGACGCCCTTGTCGTTCCGACCCGCGTCCTCGCTCACCTTGTAGGTGTAGGTGTACACGTCGCCGTCTTTGCCCGCGCGATCGACCGTGGCGAGGCCTGCGGCCACATCGTTGTTGAGCTTCTCGGTGGTGTACTTGATACCAGTGAAGGTGATCGTGCCGTCCGCGGCGTTGGTGCCAGTGGCGACGACCCTGCCGGCGTTCTTCGCGTTGGTCACGTTGAAGTGGAACTCGCCCGCGACCATCGGACGGCCCGTGAGCTGCTTGGTGCCCGCGAGCGCCACCCCGCCCTGGCCGCCGACCGTGATGGAGCCGGCGCTATAGCTGTTGGCAAACCCAACGCTCACCGGGGTGAGCTCGGCGCCGCTCGTCCACACGGCGGCTTCCTTGTCGTCGAGGGTCGCCGTAACGGAAAGCGTTCCGTTGTCGTTATCGGCAGTCGTGAACGTGAGGGTGTGCTTCGTCTCGTCGTTCACATAGCCGGCGCCGCCGCCCTTAGTCTCAGTCAGATCGAAGGTATAGGTCTTGCCAACATCCGCGAGGGTGAACTCGAGGCCGGTCTTGACCGGCGTGATGGCAATGGCAGTGTTGCTGGTCGCCTTATCCGTACCGAGCTCCGCGGCGTTGGTCGCAATGACCTTGGCATCGCCGAACTTCGCCTTGGTGGTGTCGTCGGCCGGGGCCATGGTGAACTTGAAGTCACTGGCGGCGATTGGACGACCGGTTAGGGTCTTGACGATCTGGATGCCAGCCTTGCTCGTGGCGCCGTCGCCGTCGGGGTTAACCGGCTCGGTCGAGTACTCGTTGGTGAACTGACTCTTGCCCGTGACGTCGTACGTCGCGGTGAGGTTGCCGTCGCCGGCGTCGGTCAGCCTGATGGTCAACGTCGCCACGTTGTCGTCATATTCCACACCGGCGATGTCACCCTGAATCTCGCGCACCTCGTACACAAAGATCTTGGTACGCTCACCGTTCACAACCGGTGCGTCCTTGATGTGGTCGAAGGTGAAGTTAATCGCGCCAAAGTCGAACTCAACCGGCGTGCCAGCCGCTGTCGTGAGACCGGACAGCGTTGCCTCCGGGCACTCCGGTGCAGGGGCGCCGTTCAGCGGTGTAATGGTGAAACTGAAGGAATCCTCCTTCTTCCAATCGCGACCCGTCAGCACCTTGCTGAACAGGTTGGCGGTCGTCACCGGGGAACCCTGTGGAACAGCCGCGGAGTACACGTTGACGAACTTTGCGATATCGACGGGCTTCGCATCCTCGACGGCACCGTTCGCAACGTACTTGCCATCAAAGGAGGCAGCGAGCGTGCCGTCGCCCTTATCGGTGACCTTGACCTTCACGTTATAAATCGTGTCGGAGTACTTGATGCCACCGATCGATCCGACTTCTTCGCTGATCGTGTAGGAGTATTCGCCGGCGGCGGTGTACTTGATATCGCCGAACGAGACCTCTTTGGAATCCTTCGTCATCTGCTTGACGAGCACGCCGTCCTTGGCGCCGTCAGGCATGGGTGCACCATTGACGGACATGAGCTTGGCGCTGAATTTGTCGGTGCCGTTCCAGTCGCGGCCAACCAGCTCCTTCGAAGCCTTGAAACCGTCCTTGGCGGCGAGCGTAACGCCATCGCCAATGCTGTAGGTGTTTACGAATGCGGCCTGGCTCGTGCCGTCGACGGAGACGACGCCCTCGATCGTCTTCTTATCAGGCGTGTAGCCGGCAGCGTCATCCTCGGTGATGGTGTACTTCGCGCCCACGGGCAGGCCCTGGATGGTAATGGCCTGGCCGTGTTTCAGCTTGAACATGTCGCCGTCCTTGCCGGCGGCGATGACGCCACCGTCGAGGCCCTCACCGCTATAGCGATAGTCCTCGTTCAGCGGGTTGCCCGCTGCGTCCGTCAGGGTGATCTTGAACGAGAACTCCTTTTTCTCGTCGATCTCAGTGCCCTGGTTCTCGGCGAGCTTGATGGTCTTCCCGATCTTCAGGGTGCTGGTCTTGGGAAGGTTCTCCGGGGTCGTGTTGGTATCGACCACGGGAGTATGGTCGCCAAGCTGGACGTTGGCGGTGTTCGCGATGCCGTTGGTGAGCGCGGACTCGTTCACCCTTGCCTCAAAGGTCACGGTACCGGTGGCGCCGGCCTTAACGTCGTTGATCTTCCACGTCAGCTTGTTCTCGGCCTTGTCGAAGGAGCCGCCACCGCTCGCGGAGCCGTCGACGTAGGTGAGGCCCTTGGGCAGCTTGTCAGTGATGGTCACCGTAGCGAAATCCTTGCCCGGGTTCGCATAGCTCACGGTGTAAGTGAGGACGTCACCGACCTGGATATCGCCCTTGTTGGCATCCTCGACTTTCTTCCCGGGAACGAAGACCTCGGGCTTGGAAGTCGTCTCAATCTTGTTCTCGCCGATCTGAATGCTGGCCTGGTTCTCAACCTTGTTGTTGAGGGCGGCCTCGGTCACCTCGACCGTGAAGCTCACGGTGCCGGAGGCATTGGCCTTCTGCTCGCCAAGATTCCAGGACAGGGTGTTGGTGTCGGCGCTGTAGACGCCGCCGTTAGTCGCGGAATCCTTGACGTAGGCCGTGCCGGCAGGGATCACATCGGTGATGGTCACGGCGGCGGGAACAGCCTTACCGGTCTCGTCGACGGCGTCGTTCACCCAGTTGATGGTGTAGACGAGCTTGCTACCGACCTGGACGAGCTGGCCGTCGATCGATGTGCCGGGCTTGCCCTCGGCGGTGACGTCCTTGCCCTGCGCGGGCTTCTTATACGTGTTGGTGAAGGTCATGACCTCGCCCGGGACCTGCAGAACCTCGTCCACGGTCTTGCCGGCGTCGTTCTTGACCTGGGTCAGGACGGAGGTCGCCGTGAACGCATCGCCGTTCGGCTTGACGGTGACGACGAGCTTGTACTCGGCCTTGGAGAAGGTCAGGTTGGCGTCAGCGGACGCGCCGGTCTCGACGATTCGGTACTCGTACTCACCGGGCTTGGCGAAGCTGATGCCGCCGAAGCTCACGATCGGGTTATCGACGGTCGCTGTAGCGACATTGCCCTTGCCCTCGGGCACGGGTGCGCCCTCGGTCACAGCCTTGAGCTCGAAGGAGTAGGACTCGTTCGGGAGCCAATCGCGGCCGTCGAGGACCTTCTCGACCTGTAGCGCACTACCGGTGCCGCCCGGGATCACGATGGGAGCGGGCGTATAGGTGTTGGTGAAGGCGGCCTGGGCAGTCTGATTCTTAGCGATTGTACCGTTCATCGTGTCGGCGATTGCGGTAAAGCCATCGACCTCAGTCTCCACGACCTTGTACTTGGCACCCTCGGGCAGGCCCTTGATGGTGATGGACTGGCCATGCGCCAGCTTGATCTGGCCGGCGCCGTTCTCGATAACACCCTTCTTGTCGCCCTCATAGTTGTAGGTGCCGGCAAGCTGCTTGCCCGCGGCATCCGTCAGGGTGACGTCGAAGGTAAACTCGGCAGTCGGCGCGGTCACATCGGCGATAGCGGACTTGACATGCTTGGAGATGGTCAAATCGCCTGTGCCCATCTTGGTGGACTCGGTATTGGTGCTAATTACGGGGCCGTTCTCGCCCAGCTGGATGCCGGCCTTGTTATCGACGCCGCCCTCGATGGCGGACTCGTTGACCACGCCGGTGAAGGAGACGGAGCCGGACTCGCCGGGCGCGACGTCGGCAAGCGTCCAGGTAAGCGTGCGATTCGCCTCGTCATAGCTTGCGGCGGGCGCGGCGGAGTCAGCCTTATAGGTGATGCCGGAGGGCAGCTTGTCGGTGATGGTCACCACGGCGGCCGCAGCCTCGGTGTTCTTGTAGTTGATGGTGTAGACGACCTCGTCACCGACCTTGATGGAGCCGCTCTGGCCCTCGGGCTTGGCGACGGTTTTGGTCGGGACGTTGACGGAGACGCTCTGGCTGGCGTGGTTGTTCACCTTGGCGATGTTGGTGACCTCGCCGCGCTTGACGGCCTCGATGACCGCGTCGGTCACCTCGGCCTGGAAGGAAACGGTGCCGTGCTTGCCCGCAGCGTCTTCGATCGTCCATGTGATGGTGCCCTTCTCGGCATCATACCTGCCGTTATCGGAGATGGTGCCGTCCTTCGGCCCCATGCCGTCGGGCAGCTTGTCGACGACGGTTACCGTCGGGTTGCCATGCCACCAGTCGATCTTGAACGTCAGGGTCTCGCCGACACCGACGAGCTTGCCGTCGAAGAGGATGTCGTCCTTGTTGTAGACGTGCTTAGCATCCTTGGTGGGGAACGGCGTGGTCTCGACGTTGGACACGTGACCGTTCACCACGGCCTGGTTATCAACGGTATTCGGGCCGTTCTCGGCGACCTTGACGTTAAAGGTGATGATGACATCCCGATCGGCGGCCAGATCGGTCAGATTCCAGGTCAGGGTGGTGCCGACCGACGTCGATCCCTCAACCGCGGGCTCGACGGACTTGCCGTTCACGAGGGCGCTTCCGTCCTGGTACTCCAGACCCTTACCGAGCTTGTCGACGACCGTGGCGGTCGCGTTGGCGCCGTCGGTGTTATGGAACTTGATCTGATAGGTCAGGACCGTCTCGCCGGGCTTGACCGAATCGGGATGCGTGGTCTCGGACTTACCGGGAACGAACGTCTCGGTGGCGTTGGTGGTCACCCTGTTGCCGCCGATCTGGATGGAAGCCTGGTTCTCGACGGAACCGGCCACCACGGCATCATCGGTCACGCGCACCGTGAGGGTCACTGTGCCGGACGCACCGGCAGGCTGCTTACCGAGGTTCCAGGTAACGCTACCGTTGCTGTGTACGCCATCCTTGGAGGCGCTGACGAACTCCGTGCCATGCGGGATCTTGTCGACGACGACGATGTCCGCCTCGACGGGCACGCCGCTCTTATCCACGGCATTGTTGACCCAGTCGATGGTGTAGACGAGCTCGTCGCCCACGCCGACGAGCTTTCCGTCGACGGAGGCCTGCGGCTTATCGGCGCCATTGACGGCGGCGTCCTTGGCGTCTTTCTCGTTGAAGTAAACGTTGGTAAAGGTCGCCTTCGCGGGGTCGAGGCCCTCGACCCCGGCAGAGAGCTTGCCGGTCGAAGGATCGTACGTCACCTTGATGGTGTAGGTGAACCCATGGCCGTCGTAGGTCATATGGGCAGCGTCGCCCTTGACCTCCTTGATGGTCACCTTGTAGGTGCCGGCGGCGGAGAAGCTCATCTCGCCGAAGTCGACGGAGCCATCGGCCTTGTTGGTAGCCGTCTTGGTGGCAGGCCATGCCTTGCCGTCGGCATCCCTCACGGTATCGAGCGAGCCAGCGGTCGCCGTGGTGGTCATCTCGAAGGTGAACTCACCGTCCGCGAGGTCGGTGCCGCGGTTACCCTTGAGGACCTTGGTCACGGCAGCGTCCTTGATCGCGTCGGGATCGACGACGACGGGCTGCCAGTTATAGGTGTTGGTGAACGCCAGGCCACCCTTGGGGTAGTTGGCGGTGGCGGCAAGCGTACCGTTGCCGTTGTCGACGACGGTCACGGTGAAGTCGAAGCTAGCCTTGACCGCGGTGACGCCGTCGGGGAGCTCGCCCGTCAGCTCGCGCGCGGTGTAGCGGACCGTGTACTGCGGCTTGCCGTCCTTGGAGGTGCCGGCCTCGACATAGCGGCCGGCGGTCGTATCGGCAGCGGCCGCCTTGAGATCCTTGAGGTTGTAGCCGATCGAAGCCGGCTTAAAGGTCACGGCAGCAGGCTTGCCGCTGTCGGCAGCGGCGTTCTCGCCCGTGGCGATCTTCTTCTCAGCGCCCTGCTCGTCGATCGGGTTGGTAACGATCTCGAAGGAGAACTCGCCCTTGTTCATATGGCGACCGTTGAGTGTCTTGGTCGCGGCGCTCGCGAGGTCGACGTCGGTCGCTTCGGTGGTCACGGCGGCATAGCTGTTCACAAAATCGATTTCAGTTGCGACGGGCTTCGCAGCGGTGCTCTCGGTGGTAGTCGTCTTGTTGTCCTTGTCGGTCACCTTGGTGGTGAGCGTCAGGTTGCCGTTGAAGTTATCCGCAACGGCAAGATCGATGGTGTAGACGGCATCGCTATAGGTATAGCCATCCTTGGTCCCGCCGGCACCAGGCTTGCCGTTGGCACCGAGCTCGGAGACCTTGAACTTGAACGACTTGCCGGCGTCCGCCTGGGTGAACTTGAGCGGAGCAGGGGACTTCATCTCGACGCGCACGCCATCCTTGCCGGCTACGTTGCCGAACGTGTCGGCGGTACCCTGGCCGATACCGATGCGCTTCGCGGTCTCAGCCGCGGTCGCGCCCTTGCCGTCCATCGCCTGAACCTGGAACTTGAACTGTCCCTCGGCCATGTCGTGACCCTTGGTGGTCTTAGCGATGATCAGACCGCCCGCCGCATCATGGGCGAGCTCGGCCTCATAGGTATTGGTGAAAACGCCCTTGATGACCTCGATGTCGGCAACAAGCTTGCCCTCGAGGTTGTCCGTCACGTCCACGACGACGCGTGCGGAATGGCCATCATAGCTGATGCCGGGGATGTTTCCAGGCGTCTCGTCGACAGCGTAGTAATAGGTACCCGGGGCATCGAAGGTGTAGCTACCGAAGCTGAAGGGCACCTTGTCCCCCTCCTGCGCGCCGGGGGCAGCAACGTCCTTCTCGGCGACGGCCGACTCGGGCTGGCCGGGGACGGCGCTCTTCATAGTGAAGTGGAAGGAATCGGTCGCGAGCCAATCGCGTCCCTTGAGGACCTTGTACAGACCGAGGTCGGCCGTATCGGGACTCACCTCAACAGGCGCGGCCTTGTACGCGTTCTTGAAGCCGAGGGTGACGACGTCACGGCCGTCGGAGCCGTCATAGGTTCCGACGGGGTCGCCGCCGTTCTTGCTCACGGTCGTGATCGTCTTCATGGTGCCGTCGGCGTTGTCGACGACCTGGATAGCGATCTTGTAGGTGGTCTGGTCATAGGTCACGCCGCCCAGCTTCTTGTCGGGCACGACCTCGCTCAGCGTGTAGGTGAAGGTCTTGCCGGCATCGGCCTGCGTGAAGCGAAGGTCCGCGAGCTTGCCCGGCATCTTGGTAGCGACGTCCTGCTTCGCGGGGGCGATCGTCGTGAACGACTTGTCGCTCTCGGCCAAGCGGTCGGTGGCGTCCTTGTCGGCACCGACGATGGCGAAGCCGAACTCGCCGGCCTTCTGGGCGCGGCCGGTCAGGGTCTTGGTGACGTCGAGCGAGAAGGCGTCGCCGTAGGAGAGGCTCGACCTATAGGTGTTGGTGAACGCGGCGGCGTCGGTCGCGGCGCCGGTGTAGCTCACCTTCGCCTCGAGCACGCCGTTCTTATCGGTCACGACGACCGTGACCTTCTGGTGGCCGCGGTCATACGTCATGCCCGCGCCGTCCTCCGGGGCGTTCTCGGTGACATTGAATTCGTAGGTCCCGGGCTTGGTGAACGTTACAGGACCGAAGGGCGCATCCGCAGGCACGCCGTTCTTCAGCCCCGCCACGGATGCCTCGAGCTCGGTAGCGGCGCTATCACCGCCGAAGACGATCTCATCGTGCTCCAGCGCGGCGACCGCCGCGTTGTTGGCAGCCGACAGCGTGAACTCGAAGGTCTCGCCATCCACGGCGTCACGGCCCTTGAGGGTCTTGCGCGCCTTGAGCGGGGAGGCGGTGTCGCCCGGAAGCGTCACGTCCTTGGGATCGTAGACGTTGGCGAACTCGGGAACCCGCCCCTCGGGCAGCTGCTCGCGCGCGCCATCGACCATCTTGTAGTAAGAAACGGAGACCTTGACCGTCGCGGACTCGTCGACGGAGACGGTGATCGCAGCTATGTAGACCGACGGGTCGTACGTCATGCCGTTCAAGGTGTAACCGTTATCGGCATCCGCCCCCGCAGGAATCAGCTCTCTGATCTCGTACTCGTAGGTATGGCCGACATGGTCCTCGCCGTACGCGGCCTGGCCGAAGACGACGCTCGAGCCGCTATTCTTGACATGGATATAGCCGTCGGGCTGGAACTCGACGCCGTCGGGAATGGGAGCGCCATCGGTCAGCGGCTTCACCTTGAACGTGAATTTACCGTCCTTCATAGCGGTTTCCGGACCGCCATTATTGGTGTAGACCTTCACGGCCTCGGGACCGGCAGAGGTCTCCCGCGCGTTGAAGGAGTTCGTGAAGACGGCGTTCTTACCCTCGGCCGGCTCGCTCACGTCGACGCCCGCATCGCTATTGGTCCTCGTCATGGAGGAGGTTGCCGTCAGGCCGCCCTTTCCGTCGTCGGCGACATCGACGCGGATCGTGTACGACGCGTTGCTGTACGTCATGCCGGGGATGACACCCTCGGCGGACGGGGCGACCTCCCTCACGGTGTACTCGAAGACGCCGGGCTTATCGAAGGAGATGGAGCCGAAATCGCCCGCGGGCTTCGCCTCGGTCGCCTGTACGACCTTGCCGCCACGCCCATCCGTCCCGGGCGTGGAACCCTCGGGCATGGGATTGCCCGCCTGAACGGCTCTCAGCTCGATATCGAAGCTGCCCGCGAGGTCCCAGCGGTCAAAGATCTTCTTGTATCCGGCGAGGTCCTTTCCCTCCATCGCAACCGGCTCGACGTCGTAGGTGTTGACGAATTTCGCGGCCTGAGTCTTGCCCGCGGCGATCTTGCCCGTATCGCCCTCGGCGCTCATCTGCTTGAAACCGGCGGGCATCTTATCCTTGACCTCGGTCACGGTGTAATCAGCACCCGCGTCGAGACCGTGGATGTAGAGGGTCTCCTCGTCCTTCAGACTCTGGCGGCGCTTGCCGGACGCGTCAAACTCCATGTCGAAGGGCTCGCCGACGCGCTCGTTCTGGGCGTTCCTCACCTCGGTCGTCAGGGTCTTATCGGCAGCAGATGGAATGGTGATCTCGAACTCGAAGCTCTTTCCATCCAATACCTTGGGGTCGATATTCTTGTTCGGCGCGATACGGGCATCTTTGTTGATCGCCAAGGAGCCCGGCATATCGACAGAAAGTTTTCCGTTGTTGCCGAGGCTCACGTTCACCATGTGGGGATTATCGACGTTGTCCCAGCGCGGGTTGATAACCTCGGTCGCAGTACCCGTGACGTTCGACTCCTTGGTAAGCGTCAGGGAGTCGACACGCGTCAAGCGCGGAGCCCCCTTCTTGATGAAGTAGCTACCGTCCGCCGCCTGGCTCCAATAGGGCTCCGGCCTGTTGAAGTTGACTCCCCTAAATTTGATGATGCTCTCAGCCTTCTCGGCCTGGCCGGCGCTTCCCTTCTTGTAGTAGGAGCGCTTGTAGTAATACTCTTCACCGGCAGTCGGCTCTTTGGTAAGGGGGATCTTGCACTCCCTATCGGTGTAGAGCGGCGTATCCTCTGTGAAATAGTAGAAGCTGTTGGCATCGGAAGGCTCAAAGGAAGCGGTGGTGTTGCCCAGCCGCTTGCCATCCTCCACGATCACCCTGCCATCGTAGAAGTTGGAATAGAAATTGGTCTTACCATCTGCGGTATTCCCAGCGATGTAATCGCGCAGGGCCTGGTCTGCCGCGCCGCTCATCACGGCAGCATGCACCTCGGGCTTGATGCTGACGCCGTAGAAGATTCGTAGCGGGTAGGCCTCGCCGATCTCCATGGTCGACCCCGCTTCGGTTGTCGTGACCTTGAAGTTGCGCAGGGGGATGAGCGAGGCCGGGATCTTGACCGTCACGATGTCGCCCTTGGCGAGCTCTTCGCTGCGCTGGACTTGAACGACGATATCCTTCACGTTGCCGTTGGGATAGAGAGCATTGCCGCCCGTACCCTCATAGGTATAGGTGTCGATGAGGCCGTTGCTCGTCTTCGACTGCGGATCGAACACCTTGTCCGCGAAGATGAGTGACCTGAATCCGTCGACCCGCATGTAGGCACCGAGCTCGTCGGTAAAGGTGATGTAGCCGGATTTGTTGGCCATGCCCTCGGTCGTATGCGTCGGAAGGCCCGTTCCCTTGTTGATCTCGTCCGAGATCTCCTGGAAGATGCCGTTCAGCTCGTCCGCATCGGTCGCGGCCTTATAGTAGTTGGAATTCTCCGCGCGACTGCCGAGATCGCTATATGCCTCCGCATTTGGATAGTTGCTCGACACGCCGTGCATGTACGCGTTGAAGGTTCCCCTCGTATCACCGGGGTTCGCGTCGGCGAAGACACCGACGGAGTAGACGCGGGCGCCGCCGGCCTTCATCGCCTGAGCGGTCTTAATCGCATTGTTGGCGACTGTATCCTGGAATCCGTTATTATACGTCGGCTGGCCGTCGGTGAAGAAGATGACGACCTTCTGCGCCCCCTCGCGCGCGCCGACGAGCTCGTCGACCCGATTTCCCGCCTTTCGCCCGTTGAGAACGTCTTGCGCCTGCAGCAGTCCGTAGTCTGCCGACGTCGCTCCTCCAGTCCGCAGCGAATCGATGGTGTCCGTCGCCTCCGAGACCGTACTCGGCGTATATGCCTTGAGGTCGGACACGACCTGCGTGTAGTTTCTACCCCTGCTGATGTTGTTGCCGATCGTGTTCCTCATCTCGCCGGCAAACTTGACGATCGAGATGCGGTGCTGGCGAGCCTTGTCGGTGATTTCCCCATTCTTCTCTGCGGTCGCGGTGATGAATTGGTTCGCAGCGCCCTTCAATCCTTCGATCTTGCTCATGGTTTCATAGGTGCGCTGATAGAACTGGATCCGCCCGTCCGCACTATCCCCTTCCGAGCGCTTGGGGAACACCTCTTTGCCGTTCAGCTCCCAATGCCCGAAACTAATTCCCGCGATGCCCGCACCGATCCGGTCGATCTTTTGGTACTGCCCATCTTCGGTCTTGGCATAGTATGCCGGAGCGAGGAAGCTCTCGCTGACGGCATATGTCGGCGAGTAGACGACGCCTCCACCGAGCCCGTCGTCCATCGATCCCGAAACGTCGAGGACGAGGACGATGTCGAGCGGGCGGCTCGAGGTCGTAGTGGTGTTGGAAGTCGACGAGAGGGCAGACAGGCCGACCAGGAAGTCGGATTGTCCCTTCTCGATGACGGGCTGGATGCCACCGGGAAGCCGCACATCATCATTAGAGACGGTCTTGTCCGTCCAGATGCGGCCGATGTTCTCCGTGTCCTCATGGGCGACGCCCTTCCACGTCGTGATCGTCGATGGATCCACGACCGTGGTCTTTTGTCCCTCGGGCCACGACGGAGCCCCGTCAGCCGGAGCTGCCTTCGCGGCTGGCACCACCGCTGTCAGTGCAAGCGCTGCGCCCAGCACAACCGAGGGCAGCACCTTGGCCAGACGCCTTACCGCTGAACGCATGGTACCCCCCCCCCGTTACACGAGAGCAGCGCTCCAACGTCATGCGATTCCGCTCACACAACATTCGATCCCCCAAATCAACAGCAACCGATAATTGATTCGCTTCGCATAGCCATCCGACAGAAGGGTGGCTTATAAATGTGATAATACTCTATATATATTTTTATGCCACAAATTTGGTCGCCAAATCGACGAACGCTTTCGCCGGCAACCGCAATGGGGTGAAAATAAAAACCGATTTAATCGCATCGCATTCAGATCTACCTGCGGAGATTTCAGTCCCATTGGCTTATCCGAGGGGATTGTAAACATACGGACACAATGTAAGGGATCTGTAATAACACCGCTCACCGAAAAGACCCGGAGGCTCAATGCCCCCGGGTCCGTCACGTCGAAGATATGTCGCCGCCCTTACAGCTCGCAAGCCGCCTTGTAACCGGCCTCGATGGCGTCGCGTAGGTTGCCGCACTGCTTTGAATCACCCAGCACGTGGCAGGCAAAACCCGCCTCGGCCAGCGCGTCGGCAAGCGCGGTGTTGGGACGGTAGCCCAGCGCGAGCACCAGGGTGTCGGCGCCCTCGATCACGTGCTCCTCACCGTCCTTCTCGTAGGAGATGGTGTCCCCGGTCACGCCCGTGAGCTTGGCCTCGGTGAGCACATGGACGCCCTTGTCCAGGATGCGGGTCACGAGCACCGCGCGACCGGCACCGCCCTCGTTGGCGGCGAGCGTGCGCGTCATCTCGATGAGCGTGACGTCGCGGTTGGACGGCGCAAGGTCGTTGACGAGCGGGGCCAGGTAGTCGGCCGTCTCGCAGCCCACGGAGCCGCCACCCACGATGACAATCTTCTTGCCCGGGAACGCGCGGCCGGCCAGCAGGTCGTCGGCGGTCATGACCTGCTTGAAGCCCGTCATGAAGCCGGGGACGATGGGCTCGGCTCCATAGGCCAGGACAACCTCGTAGCCAGCGAAGTCGCGCTGGATGTCCTCGGCCGTGAGCTCGACGCCCATGCGCACGTCCACGCCCGCCTCGGCCAGACGGCTGAACTGGTACTTGACTACGCGCGTGAGCTCCTGCTTCGCCGGCGGGACCGACGCAATGCGCAGCTGGCCGCCGGGCTGGTCCTGCTTATCCACGAGCACCACGTTGTGGCCGCGGCGGGCGGCGATGTACGCAGCCTCCATGCCGGCGGGACCGGCACCAACGACCAGCACGTCCTTCTTCTCGGCGGCCGGCTCAAAGCCCGCCTCGTCGTGCTCGACATCCGGATTCACCGTGCAGGAAATGGGCTTGCCGAACATGATGCCGTTCAGGCAGCGCAGGCAGCCGATGCAGGGGCGGACCTCCTCGGCGCGGCCCGCGG
>OLRM01000672.1_pt1 | contig 21294 bp, 16 predicted proteins | sample 1643211 | NCBI WGS metagenome assembly OLRM01 (sample SAMEA3136690, study PRJEB25190) | human gut metagenome | biome: human gut; feature: human-associated habitat; material: faeces | place: Austria | collected 2013
ACGTATGCTCAACCTGCAACGTAATTCAGCCCCAAGCAACAAAGGCCGAAACCCCATCCAGGGCTCCGGCCTTTGCTTTCCCGCTGTAGGCGCAACGCAACTTATCGATTCTCGATGCTACCGATATTTTTGAGCTCGATGGAAATGAGGCCGTTAGGCTCATTGACGAACTCGATGTACTCGGAGTTGGAACCCATCTCGGCCGGGAAGCTGATCTCGATACCCGTGTCGGTACGGATCTTATGATTGCGCACCGCCGCGCGTTCGACCTGCTTGCGCTCCACGGGCACACGCTCAGGCACCTTCTCCTCGGTCAGTGCCGCGCGCACGCTCTCCTTGATGACCGGCTCGTCCTCAAAGACCTCGTCGACGATATCCCAAGGCGGCAGCTCCTCGTCATCCTCGACCTTCTCGGCAACAGCAGCCTTAACCTTGGCGAGCGCTACGGCCGTATTGGCACCGTGCTCCTCGGCGACTTCCTCGACCACACGCGTCACGGTGTCGATGACCTCCTTACCCGATACGCCCGTGTCGCACTGCAGCAGGCCATCGGGGATAAGCATACGGTCCTCGCCGGCGATCTTGCGTTTCTTGTCCACATAGCCGATCTCCATGGTGCTTGCACGCACGATTGCATAGCTCGGCACCTTTTGCGAAGGGTTCGGCAGAATGGCGTAGTGGCGCGCAATGTCGTTGCGCACCTCGCCCTCTTCGCGACCTACCTCGTGCATAAAAGCCTGCTTGGAGCCCAGCAGCATCACGGCAAACCAGCGGGCATCCTCATCGTCATCAAAGTCCGCCACAAGCACGTCAGTGGACTCGGCTTTCTCGGCTTTGGTGAGCTCGGAGGAGATAAACTCCGCAATCTGCTGCGACAGGTCCACAAACTCGCGCTCGCCAAAGAAATAGCCCTTGAGCTCACCACCAAACGCAGAGTTCTCGGCAAACGTGGCGCGTTTGTTGTCGGCCGAGGTACGCGCGCGGCGCAGATGTGTGGTCACGAAGTTGCGCACGGTACGACTCTCGATATCGAGCTCGCGCTGGCTCATGACGTTGACGGCAGAGTCAAAGTCCAGGATATGCAGAATCGCGTGATTGATTTTCATATACGGCATTCCGTTCTAGATCGATTTCGGCACGAACCAGTATAGCGGTCGAGCCCGCCCCAAGCGCATCGAAGATTGCCGCATTGGGGTCAGGTTTCTTTGCACCAATGGTTAGCGCAGGAGTTCGGACTGCCGGACCTCGAGTTGCTCTGCCAGACTCTTACCGGCAGCGGACATGTCGATCTGGGGTCGTTTGGGCAGCAGTGCGCATTTAAGGATTGCCGCGATGGTCTGCGAGACAAAACGTCGCGTATCCTTGTCAAAGCCCTGCGCAGCCCGGAGCATCACAGGCAGGCTCTCGCGCATGTTCCCGGCGATATCTGCAAAGCGTTCGGCGCCCGTAGCCTCAAACACAGAGAACAACGCATCTACAAAACGCTCGCGCTCGCCAGGTGACACAGCAAGCAGCATCTCGCGAATGGAGCCGTCAACATATCGCGCGCCAGCAGACAGGCGTTCGCAATACACAAAATCGTAGCCGTCGACCACCCAGCTAAAGGGATTGTGTTGCAGCAGGCTAAACTCGGTGCTTTCGACGATAGCGTAGTCCTCTTGCGTCTCGAACATCATGCCGAAGATCGAAGACCGGGGCAGGGTTTTATCGATACGACCGGAAAGATTGGCAAAGGCGTTGCCGCTCAGAAACTCCTCGACAAAGCCCGGACCATCATGGGAATACGCCCGTTCGATTCGCTCACGGGCGACATCGGAGCACATCGCTGCACCATACACAGCCAGATTTCCGCCCTTGGAATGGCCTCCGCACAAGAGCGGCCCATCGATCGAAGCCGACACCTCGTCCATATAGCGTGCTGCAGATTCCTGAGAGGCCACAGGACACCGAAACGCCATGTTGAAGTCCTCTTTCCAGCCCACAATCGTGCTGTCGGTACCACGGAAGGCGAGGTAAGAAAATCCCGCTGGAAATCGGAACGTAACGACAGCAAACTGCTCAGTCGCTGTCGTATCGCTCACCGCACGATAGCCGCACACACGCACGCCACGGTAGCGAGGATTGGCCGCGACCGCTTCCAGCAGGGCACGGCTCCCCTCTGGATTCCACAGGTCGCCAATCATGGACTTGTAACACTCGGCGCGCAGCAGCTCGCGCACATCAAGCCCCTGCCAGCCCTCAAGCTCTGGCATGTCCTGCGGCAGGCGCAAATACGACAACCAGGCAAAGACCAGACTGTCCACCGCGCAAAACGCCCGCTCATCAAACGAGTCAAAGGCCGTCTGGGCATAGGTCAAAAAGTTAGGCGAATCAGACATGGCCCTCCCATCAACAACGGTGCAAGGGGGACAGGTTGGTTTTGCACCGATTGCACCTCATTTGATGCAAAGAAACCTGTCCCCGATGCATCAGAAAGGCGCCCAGGTCACATGGACCCAGACGCCTTCATTGTAGCCTGTTGCTTAAACGAGCCGAATTTAGCAGGAGAAGTCGACGCTGTCGATGATGTCCTTAAGGGCCTTTGCAGAGACGGTGAGTTCATGCTGCTCGTCATCGTTCAGCGGCACGGGAACGCGGCAGACGACGCCGTCACGGCCAACGACCGTCGGCATGGAGATGGCCAGATCGGACAAGCCGTACTCACCCACCATGAGCGAGGAGACAGGCAGAACGGTCTGCTCATCGCGCATGACGGCAGTGCAGATGCGCTTGACGGCCATAGCGACACCGTAGTAGGTGGCGTGCTTCTTCTCGATAATGGTGTAGGCGGAGTTCTTGACGTCCTCGGCGATGCGCTTCTCGGCGGTCTCATGCTCCAGGTGGCCGTGAAGCTCACAGAAGGTGTTCAGCGGCACGCCGGCAACCTGAGCGCTGGACCAAGCGACGAACTCGGAGTCGCCGTGCTCACCCATGACGTAGGCCTGAACGTCGCGCGGGTCAACCTCGACGTGAGCGCCGAGCATCTGCTGCAGACGGCCGGTATCGAGCACGGTGCCGGAGCCGATGACATGGCCCTCGGGCAGACCGGACATCTTAATGGCAGCGTAGGTCAGAACGTCGACCGGGTTGGAGACGATGAGCAGAATGCCGTCGAAGCCAGACTTCTTAATCTCGGGAATAATGGACTTAAAGATGCTGACGTTCTTATTGACTAGGTCCAGGCGAGTCTCACCGGGCTTCTGGGCAGCACCAGCGGTGACGACGATCATGGCGGCGTCGGCGACATCGGAATAATCGCCGGCGTAGATCTTCATCGGCTCGGCAAACGTCATGCCGTGCGCGATATCCAAGGCCTCGCCCTCGGCGCGGTTCTTGTCCACGTCAATGAGGACCATTTCGGAGAACAGACCGCTCTGCATCAACGCGAACGCCGAAGACGAACCGACGAAACCGCAGCCGACAATAGCGACCTTCTTCTCGTTAACCATTAGAAACTCCCATCTCTCTCCACAAACAAGCCGCCCGGGAACGACCCGAGCGGCTTGCCGTAATCCCAATACATCCAATCGGGACTTTGATTATGCTCCTATTCGCAGCCAAAAATCGACCGTTTACCGAAATTGTTTGCAGAATTCGTAAAATAACTGCACGAAATCGGTTTCGACCCATTGACTCACTGAAACGACTCCCTAATACAGGCCCGCCTCGCGAATGGCCTCGACAGCCAAAGCAATCTGATCGGGCGGCAGGACCAGCGCCATGCGCACGTGCCCCTCGCCCGAAGGACCAAAGCTCGCGCCCGGCGTCACCACAACGCCGGCCTTCTCCATGAGCTCCTCGCAAAAAGCCGTGGAATCGGTGCGACCACCGGGAAGCTTGGCCCACACAAACATAGAGCCATGCGCGTTGGGACGCTCCCAGCCCAGGCCCTCAAGACCGTCGCACAGGGCATCGCGTCGCTCCTGGTACTTCAGACGCTGCGCCTCGACCTCATCGCGCGGGCCATTAAGGCACGCGATGGCGGCCTTCTGGATCGGAAAGAACATGCCAAAGTCGATCTGGCTGCGCAGCTTGGCAAAGGCCGAGACCACATCCTCGCGACCGACCAAAAAGCCGATGCGAGCACCGGTGACGTTAAACGACTTGGAAAGCGAGAAGAACTCAACGCCCACCTCGAGCGCGCCGGGATACTGCAAGAAGCTGCCGCCCGGCTCGCCGTCGAACACGATGTCAGAGTACGCGTTGTCATGGACGATGAGCAGGTCGTGCTCGCGGGCGAAAGCGATGATCTCCTCGTAGACCTCGGGCGTGCCCACCGAGCCGACCGGGTTTGCGGGCAGCGACACGATCATATACTTGGCACGATCGGCCACCTCGGGATCGATACCCGCCACATAGGGCAGGTAATTATGCTCGGCGACCAACGGATAGTACTCGAGCTTGGCATCGGCGATCTTGGCGCCCGCCTCAAAGACCGGGTAGCACGGATCGGGAACCAAGATGGTGTCACCCGGATCGAGCAGGGCCAGGCCCAAATGGCCCACGCCCTCCTGCGTGCCGTTGCACGACTGCACCATAGGCGGCGTAATGCCGGAGACACCAAAGCGACGCTCATAGTAATCGCACACGGCGTGCTTGAGTTCGGGCAGGTCGCGCAGGGCATACTTCCACATCTCGGGATCTTGGGCTGCATGCGTGAGCGCCTCGACCACATGGTCGTACGGCTTAAAGTCGGGCGTGCCCACGCTCATGTTGTAAATGGTCTTGCCCTGAGCCTTCAGCGCGAGAAGTTTGTTGTTGAGCGAGGCGAAGACCTCCGCGCCAAAGCGGTCGAGACGCTGCGATGCCTGCATGGTGCCACCTTTCGATATAAAAAACGCAGCGCTCCGACAAGAGCGCCGCGCGATACGGGCCATCAGATTGCAAAAGTGTAACGCTTGCAACCCCCGTATTGGTTCAATTTAGCCAACCTTAGTCAATTGGATTGAGCGCGTCGATCTGCGCAAGCCACAGGCGCGAGCTGGCGTCACTCGGCATGCGCCAATCGCCGCGCGGGCTGAGCGTAACCGAGCCCACCTTGGGGCCATCGGGCAGGCAGCTGCGCTTAAACTGCTGGGCAAAGAAGCGACGGTAGAACGTTCGTAGCCACGTGTGAATGGGCTTGACGTCGTAGACGCCCTCGAAGCTCTTGAGCGCCATGCGGTAGATCTTGCCCGGTTCAAAGCCAAAACGCAACAGGTAGTAGAGGAAGTAATCGTGCAGCTCGTACGGGCCCACCAAATCCTCGGTCTTCTGCGCAATCTCGCCGTCGCCCGTGGGCGGCAGAAGCTCGGGGGACACCGGCGTATCGAGGATATCGAGCAAGACCTCGGCAATACGCCCGCCAAAGACATCAGCCGCATAGCGCACCAGATGGCGCACAAGCGTCTTGGGCACGCTCGCGTTGACGGCGTACATGCTCATGTGGTCGCCGTTATAGGTAGCCCAGCCGAGCGCCAGCTCCGACAGGTCGCCCGTGCCAATGACAAAACCGCCAGCCTGGTTGGCCAGATCCATCAGGATCTGCGTACGCTCGCGCGCCTGGCCGTTCTCGTAGGTCACGTCCTGCACGGCCGGATCATGCTTGATATCCTTAAAGTGCTGTTCCACGGCAGCATGGATTGAGACCTCGCGGAAGCTCACACCCAAGTCACGAGCGAGCGACTCGGCATTGGACTTAGTGCGGTGCGTCGTGCCAAAGCCGGGCATGGAAACCGCCGTGATACCCGTGCGCGGCAGCCCCAGCGCATCGAAGGCACGCACGGTCACAAGCAGCGCTAGCGTGGAGTCCAAGCCGCCCGAAAGGCCGATGACCGCAGCCTTGGTACCCGTATGGGCAAGACGGGTCTTGAGGCCCGCGGTCTGCAGGTCGAGGATGGTCTCGCAACGCTCGGCCAGGTCACCATGGTCGGCCGGAACAAAGGGCGCGCGGGGGAAGACACGGTCGATGTCGAGCGCATCGCGCAGGACGGGAGCCTCGGAGAGCGTGCCCTCAAAAGAGAACACAACGGTCGTGGCCTCCGGCGCATCGTCTGCGCGGGTCCACGTCGTCGAGCGACGGCGCTCGGCAACCAGACGGTCAAGGTCAACGTCGGCGATGGCCATATCGCAGGTAAGCAGTTTAGTCGCGGCGAGCTTGGAGCCGTTTTCGTAGACGAGGTTCTCCCCCGCAAAGACCATGTCGGTCGTGGACTCGCCCTCACTCGCGTCCGCGTAGGCATAAGCGCAGTACAGGCGCGCGCTTTGGTTAGAGATAAGGCTGCGGCGGTAATCTGCCTTACCGATGATTTCGTCAGAGGCCGACGGGTTGAGAATCACCGTCGCACCGGCAAGCGCCATCTCGGTCGAAGGGGGCGCCGGCACCCACAGGTCCTCACAGACCTCAACGCCCAGCACCAGGTCCTCGGCGCCCTCATCACAGCAACGGTAGACAAGCCCCGAACCCAGCGGGACCGGACCCTGACCGGCAAATTCAACCCACACGGGATCCGCAGGCGCCGGAGCAAACCAGCGGCGCTCGTAGAACTCGCCATAGTTGGGCAGGTACTTCTTGGCCGTGAGGCCCAAAAGCTCGCCCGCACAGCACACGGCGGCGCAGTTGTAGATGTTCTCGGCCACCGCAACGGGAAGACCGACGGTAAAGACGATCGGCAGCTCACGGGTTTCATCGAGGATATGCACCAGAGCAGCCTCGCAGGCATGCAGCAGTGTGCGGTTATGGAACAGATCGGCCGCGGTATAGCCGGTCAGGTTAAGCTCGGGCAGCACCAGAGCACGAACGCCGCGCTCGGCAGCATCGCGAACAGTGGAAAGCGCCACCTCAGCATTACCCTCGACATCGGCAACGCGAATCCGCGGTGACGCCGCCGCCACACGCAAAAAGCCATCAGACTGAGAAAGGTGAAGATTCATAAGAATGCTCCCGTGCGTAGACGCCATTCACAACAATTAGCAAGCTCTATTGTAGTTCAACCGCCGAGTGCAACCGCATCCCACCAACTTGGTGAGCTATTGATGAGTTGATGGTATCTGTTAAATGTCACGTACGATTCACATCTGGTGGGTACCCTGATGGCTGCACGAAACGAAGCAGATTTACACCGGGAGGACCCCGTATGACAACCAAGTACACTGACGCGCCGCGCACGCGCGTCATGACACCGGCCGCGCTCAACAACGGCGTGCACGAGAACCATTCCATCGGACAGACCATGGCCATCGCGCCTAAAAAAGGTCTGTTCGATGATATTTCCATTCCCCAGATCATCGCCGGCGCCGCAGCTGCGGCCACAAGCGTGGCGCTTGCTTCAAAGATCGGCATTGCCGGCTCGGTGATTGGTGCCGCCGTGAGCTCGGTCATCACCGTCGTGTCCTCGCAGGTCTACCGCCACTTTATCTCTGCCAGCGCCGAAGCCCTCAAAGGTACGCACGCCACCGTCGACTACCCCGCCGGCGCCTATGAGCCCGTTGAGTTTGATGCCGAGGAGCACCTGGGCGGCGCCGCGACTACGCAGGAGATGCGCCAGATTGCGGGGCGCGCGACCACGGCACGCGTCGCCCCCAACAGCCTGCGCGCCAAGGCGGCGGCAGAGCGCAGCCAGACGCAAAAGAAGGTCATCGTCTTCTCGATCGCTATCGCCATCGTCGCGGTCATCGCCTGCACCAGCGCCATCCTTATCACCACCGCCGGCGAGGGTCTGGGTGAGCGTCCCGAGCCAATCCTTTCGTCGCGCACGACCGAGAGCGATGCAAATGGCACCACCCAGTCACAAGATCAGCAGGCACAGACGGACGACACTCAAGACAGTTCTACCTCTGCCGATTCGTCCTCGAACACCCAAAACCAATCGCAGGGCACCGATTCCTCTACGGCCAACAGTGGCACGCCGTCCGGCACGACCGACTCAAGCCAAACGACTGACGGTTCTCAGCCGAGCACGGGCGACCAGACGAGCGACACCACGTCGGGAACGGGCACAGCAAACAGCAGCAACAGCAATTCGAGTGACACCACATCGGGCACGACATCTGACAGTTCAAGCCAAGGCACGACATCGGGCAACTAGGCACTGCATCCCCAGATAGGCAACCTGTACAACGGGCGCGAATCGACAGCGGTTCGCGCCCGTTTGCCTTGGGCGCCGTCATGGCGAGCGCCATGCGATGGTAAGATGCTTTACATGTGTAAAGAGGAGATTTGCCATGAGCAAGACAATAGTTAGGCCCACGCTTTCGCTGGGCAACCACATCTATCTGTATCGCCTGCTGCGCGATGCGATTGGATGCGGCAAGCAAACATTTATGACGCAGGTCGAGGAGGCGCTCGCCGCTGGCGACATGACCGCTTATGACCTGGGCTTCGAGTCCACGCGCGAGCTGCTCGAGGAGCTCAACGACTGCGTTAAGCTGACCGTCTTTAAGGGCGGCCGCCTGTATGCCACCGTCATCGCCAACGAGGCCTGGGATGCCGCACTTGCCAAGGGCGAGGACAAGCCCAAGACCGCCAAGGGCGCCAAGCAGTCCTACAAAAAGAAAAAGCGCGGTGAGAAGGACCTCAAGGCCGTGCGCCCCAAGCACGTTAAGCGCACCGAGCCAGAAACCATGGTTGAAGCCTCGCCGGAACCCGAGCTCGAGACAGAGATCGAAGTCGCTATTGAGGTAACGGCAGAAGCCGAAACCGAAATCGCCGCCACGACCGATTCCGAAGTCATATCCGAGCAGGAAGCCACTGCGGAGCTCAATGAAGCGCCCAAGTCGACAACCAAAGAAGCTGCTGACCAACCCGAGACGCCCGCGTTCCAAAACAGCGATGTCTTTGGCAACGAGGGCGAGGACGATCAGTCCGACGAGCCCGCAGATCAAGACGCTACCGAGTCGGCGCTGGAGCCCGAGACGCCGCAGCCCGCCATCTCGCTCACGGTCGTCTATGACCCCGAGAATGCCAATGCCGGCATCACCACCATGGCATCCACGCCCATCGAGGCAAAGTCGAGCGTCGAGAATCAGAGCGCTCCGCAAGTCGAGCTCGACACCGCGACCGCAGACGCACCCGCCATCGTCGAGCCCGCAGATTCCGCGGCGATGCCGAAAGCGGACATCGAATCAGTACTCGGCACCAAACCCGCACCCGTCATCGAGGTGACGCCCGTCAATGAGCAGGCCTCCGCACCGGCGATGGTACCGGCCCCCGCACCCGCAGCACCGACCATCCCCGAGGACTTCCCCGTCGATTTCGCAACCGAGGTCTTCTGCCCCGGCCCGCTTCTGCACCAGCTGTCGACCTATCTCCCCTACGGCGCCGACACGCTCGGCATCGCCGGCGAGTACTACTGGATCGCCCGCGAACGCGGTACCATCGAGGCCGCGCGAAACCGCGCAAGCTTCCCCCTGCGCTACACGCAGGCCGGCGAGCGCCGCGAGGTTACCGTGCGCATTCGCCGCAACACCACCGGCGGCCTCGGATCCACCTGGGCCATCGATAAAGTCGAGCCTTCTACCAAGTAACAAAAAGGGACGATAACCCCAAGGTTATCGTCCCTTTCTCGTTAGGTCACCTGAGCTCGACTAATCGCGCGTCAACTTGCGGTGAATACGATGCGGCTGGGCTGCGTCCTCGCCCAGGCGCTCGATGCGGTTGGCTTGATAGGCCTCAAAGTTGCCCTCGAACCAATACCAGTTGCCCGGATTCTCGTCGGTGCCCTCCCACGCCAGAATGTGCGTGGCGACGCGGTCCAGGAACATACGGTCGTGGCTAATGACCACCGAGCAGCCCGGGAACTCGAGCAGCGCCGCCTCGAGCGAGGACAGCGTTTCGACGTCGAGGTCGTTCGTGGGCTCGTCGAGGAGCAGCAGGTTGCCGCCCTGCTTGAGCGTAAGCGCCAAGTTCAGACGGTTGCGCTCGCCACCGGAGAGTACGCCAGCGCGCTTCTGCTGGTCCTGGCCCTTAAAGCCAAAGCTCGCCACATAAGCACGGCTCGGAACCTCGGTCTCGCCGACCATCATGTGGTCCAGGCCGTCCGAGACGACCTCCCACAAGTTCTTATCGGGGTCGATGCCGGAACGGTTCTGGTCGACATAGGAGATCTTGACGGTCTCACCCACCTCAAGCTCGCCCGAAGTCAGCGGCTCCAGACCCACAATCGTCTTGAACAGCGTGGTCTTGCCCACACCATTGGGGCCGATGACGCCCACGATGCCGTTGCGCGGCAGGGTAAACGAAAGGTCGTCGATGAGCACGCGGCCATCGAACTCCTTGTGCAGATGATGGGCCTCGAGCACCTTGTTGCCCAGACGCGGGCCCACAGGGATGCGGATGTCGGTCCAGTCGAGCTTCTGGCTTGCGCGGGCCTCGGCCTCCATCTCCTCGTAGCGAGCCAGACGGGCCTTGTTCTTGGCCTGGCGAGCCTTGGGCGAGCTGCGTACCCACTCGAGCTCGGCCTCCATGCGCTTGGCGAGCTTGGCGTCACGGTTGCCCTGGGCCTCGATACGCGCGGCCTTGGTCTCCAGATACGTGGAGTAGTTGCCCTTGTAGGGATAAAGGTGACCGCGGTCGACCTCGCAGATCCACTCGGCAACGTTATCCAAGAAGTAGCGATCGTGTGTGACGGCAAGCACCGCGCCCTGGTAGTTGTGCAGGAAGTGCTCGAGCCACAGGATCGACTCGGCGTCCAGGTGGTTCGTGGGCTCGTCGAGCAGCAGCAGATCGGGAGCCTCGAGCAGCAGCTTGCACAGGGCCACGCGGCGACGCTCGCCGCCAGAGAGCACGTTAACCGGCATGTCGGAATCGGGCAGCTGCAGGGCGTCCATGGCCTGGCCGAGCTTGGAATCGATATCCCAGCCGTCGGCGGCATCGATCTCGTCCTGGAGCTTGCCCATCTCGACCATGAGGGCGTCCATGTCGCAGTCCGGGTCGCACATCTCCTCGCCGATCTTATTGAAGCGATCGACCTTGGCGATCATATCGCCAAACGCCATGCGCACGTTCTCGATAACGGTCTTGTCGTCGTCGAGCGGCGGCTCCTGCTGCAGGATGCCCACGGTGTAGCCGGGGGTGAGCTTGGCATCGCCGTTGGAGACCTCCTCGATGCCGGCCATGATCTTGAGCAGGGTCGACTTGCCCATGCCGTTGGGACCCACGACGCCGATCTTGGCACCGGGGTAGAAGCTCAGGGTCACGTCGTCAAGGATTACCTTGTCGCCATGGGCCTTGCGAGCCTGATACATCTGGTAGATAAACTCCGCCATATGTCTGTTCTATCCTTTCTACCTGCTGTTTCCCTATTCTTGATTCGCTTTAGTGGAAACGAAATGAGGGAACGAGCTCTGAAACGTAACGAAAAAGGGGCATGGTTGCCCACACCCCCTAATACTACCTGGGAAAAGTCCCCCGGAACATACTATGAACTGCGTACGCTAGTTTTCCGCAACCTTAACGAGCGGCTCGCTGCGATTTGCGCCACAACAGATACGAGTAGACGTAGACGGCTCCAACCGAACCAAACGCCAGAACCGCAATCACCGTGGCGACGACTTCACTCGAAAGCACGCTGCCTGCCACGCCCATCACAATCAGGCCAATACCCAGCACCATAAAGCAGGCGCCGCCAAAACGCTGCGTACGGCGCCAGTTCTCGGGATCGGCAAGCCCCCAGGGCGTCTTGATACCGAGCGTATAGTTCTGCTTCACACGCGGCAAGTAGTTGCCTACGCCGATGAACAGCAAACCGACAACACCGGAAATCAGCACGTTAACCAAACCGACCGCCGGCACCACGCCCCAAACCGTAAGCTCTCCCAGCCAGCTTATGGCGCACATGAACAAGGTGAAGGCGATTACGAAGCCCTGGTAGAACTTGCCCGAGGTTCGATATGCCTCACCTTTGGGGTCGATGCGCGGCACCACGCAGAACATTGCGAGAAGCGCCAGAGGCAGCACGCCGAGCGCGGAGGCCATCCAGCTAGGACCCCAACCGTCGACGACGCCGTTCGCGCCCCAGTGCGTGGGAATCTGCGCAGGCAAGCTCGGCATCACTATGAGGTGCGCTACGACATTGGCGACGCACAGAGCGACCAGCGCAATCCACACGCGCGACGATACCCCCGTGGGGTGAATGCCCTTGTTTTCGTTATTCATCCTTATCACCTTCCGTGTTTGTAAAGCTCATAAACCAGCCAATTAAATCCTGCATGACGGTGGTGTTTAAGCTGTATACGATGCTTTGGCCATGGCGCTCGTCGGTCACCAACCCGGCGTTTTTGAGTGTCGCCAAGTGATGGCTCAGCGACGGCTTACTGATGTCAAAATGCTCGGCAAGCTCTCCGGCCGTACAATTGCCCTCGCGCAGTAGTTCCAAAATGCGCCGCCGCGTTGGATCGGCAAGCGCCTTAAAACCCTCTCCTGGCATAAGACCTCCTCTCATCATCTCTCATGACGTGCACACTATACTCAATATTTAGATGTTTGTCTAACCATCTAATCTTGTACTCATAAAAATAGCCGCCTCCGCGTAATGCGAAGACGGCCACTTCTCACGCTACAAACGTGTTTTGGAGTTGGCCAACCCGCTGCAACGGGTGCCATCTGCTTCAATCTTATGCGAACCCCGACCCCATTTCAACAAGCCCAAGGGCTCAAATGGAATCGCGATAACACCTATAATTGCAATAGCTAAAACACGATTCGCTTCCCCATCGGAGGATGTCTATGACCGAAACCGCTGCTGCTCTCGTCGAGACACGCGACACCAAGCTCGAGATCATCATGGGCCACGAGGCACTCGATAGGCTCGCCGATGCCACGGTGCTGGTGCTCGGCTGCGGAGGCGTGGGCTCCAACTGCTGCGAGGCACTCGCCCGCGGCGGCATCGGTCATTTCGTCATTCTGGACAAGGACATCATCGCACCCAGCAATATCAATCGCCAGGCCATCGCCTTTCACAGCACCATCGGCAAGCGCAAAGTGGACGTGATGGATGCCATGATTCGCGATATCAATCCCGCCGCCACCGTTATCAAGCGCACCGAATACCTGCTGAGCGACAACATCGACGAGTTCTTCGCGAGCGTTTTGGAGCAGACGGACGGCAAGCTCGACTACGTCGTCGACGCCATCGACACCATCTCGGCCAAGCTCACCATTGCCAAATATGCTCAGGACCACGACATTCGTTTGGTTAGCTCCATGGGCGGGGCCAACAAGCTCCATCCCGAGTGCCTCCGCTTTGCCGACATCTTCGATACGGTACGTGACCCCATGAGCCGCATTATGCGCAAAGAATGTAAGAAGCGCGGAATCAAGAGCCTACACGTGCTGTTTAGCTGCGAGGAATCGGTTAAGACACAGCCCCGCGACCCTTCTAACATCCACGAGCGTACCGAGCTGGGAACCGCCAGCTTTATGCCGCCCATCATGGGTCAGATGATTGCCGGCGAGGTCATTCGCCAGATTAGCGGGCGCGGCACCGAGCGCGTGCGCGCTGACGGTCAGCGCCTGGACTAGCGGAGCGCGCCGAGATGGAGCCCCGGTTAATTGATGCACACTGCCATCTTGATTTGATGACTTACCCGAATGCTGTTGCCGACGAAACTGCGGCTAAAGGGCTGGGGGTCTTTGATTGCGGGGTCGACCCACGCGACTTCACGGCAGCAAAAAAGCGGGGCAGCCGCTACCCAAACATCATCGCGGGCGTCGGCCTCCACCCCTGGTGGCTCGCCGACGGCCGCTGCGGTCCTGCCGAAGTCGATCTGCTTTGCGAAGTTGCTGCCCAAGAACGCTACATCGGCGAAGTCGGACTCGACTTTTCCGCGCGCTTTGCCGAAAGCGAACCGCTACAAATACAGGCATTTGACCGGCTCTGCGACACACTCGTGCAGCGTTCTCTTGCCGGGCGCGTGATATCAATTCACGCCGTTCGTTCGGCAGGAACCGTACTGGACATCCTCGAATCGCATGGACTACTCATCCCAAACCCCGACTTCCCCGTTATCATCTTCCACTGGTTTAGCGGTACTTCGGACGAACTCGCCCGCGCGCGAAACGCAGGCTGCTATTTTTCCGTGAACGAGCGTATGCTCGCCACCAAACGCGGTCGCGAATACGCACGACAGATTCCACTCGACCGCCTACTGCTCGAGACCGATGCGCCGGCCGAGCCAAACACAGAAACAAGCGCGCAGTCGCTCATCAGATTGCTCACATGGACCTCAGAACACATCGCCTCACTCAAAAACTGTGACGCAAAGCACATCGAGTCGGCAGTTTTAGCAAATGCGCACTCTGTTTTTGACCTTCGCTAGCCCCGGTGGACAAAAAATGCCAAATATGAGTACTGTTGCAAATCCAGTCACATTATTTTACGGCAAAATAGTGCCTTGATAATGTATAGCTATCCATTATCAAGGCACTTTAAAGTGGTTAAAGTCATTTTTAGCAGGTTTTAATCGCTCGCAGACACCCAACTAGGTCCTCAAAAGCTAAATTTCGCTGTTACTAAATTAGTGACAGTACTCATATTTAGCATTTTTTGTCCATGGAGTCCCGGGGAGGCGACAATTCGACTCCCCGGGACTGCTCACCTATTCGGAAATCGGCACTCCATGGCCCCAGGAGCCTTCCATGCCGCACACGGTCGAGGCAAACCCGGCAGCAAAGTCGAGCGCGCGCTCGATGGCCTCAGCACCTTCCTCGCCACGCTTGGCGGAATCGAGATAGCACATCAAGAACGAAGTCAGGAACGAGTCACCCGCACCCATGGTGTCCTTCATATCCGTTACCGGTTTAGCCAGTTGGCGGTAGTAACGCTCGCCGTCATAGGCAATGCAGCCCTCAGCGCCAGCCGTTGCCGATACAAAACGCGGACCTAGACCCCTCACCCATGCCAGACGCTCGCGAATCTCATCCTCGCTCGCGGCGTCTGCCGCGCTAAAGAATGCGAAGTCAACGTAGGGAGCAATCTGCTCGTAGTACTCGTCGGTCGAATCGTCCGAGAAGTCAAACGAAACCGTGATGCCCGCGGCCTTCAACTTGGGAAGTTCGCGCTCGGTAAAGCAATAGTTGCCCGAGTGGACTACGTCGAACTGCTTCATGTACGCAAGGTCAAAGCGATCGAGCACATAGCGAGCATCACCACGGATGCCACCCTCATTGGAGCCAAGGAAAACACGGTCGCCGTTAACGACGGTCACGCGCGCAGCACCATTCTCACCGATGAGCTGCTTGCATTTGGCTAGTTCAACGTCCTCATCCTCAAGACTCGCAATCACGTGCTCGGCAGCAGCGTCATTACCAAAGATGCCCATATACGCGGAGCGCGCGGCTCCGCATTTCTTGGCATACACAGCAAAGTTCACCGCATTGCCACCCGGATACATCGTGCGAATATGCTCGTAGCGGTCGACGACGTTGTCACCAAACCCCAGTGCGCTCACGCTAAATGCCATAGCGCGCCCCTCTCTTATGCCAACGGAACCACTGTTGTGACAGCAGTACCGCCCAGGATCTACGCGAGTTCCAGTAGCTCCGGCAGCTGGTCGATAATCTTGTCCGCGGCATCCTGGCTAAAGCCAAAGCGCTCCTCGCGCTTGGCAATGACCGTCAGGCCGGCTCGCTTGCCGGCAGTGATGCCAGGCACCGAATCCTCAACGCAGCAGCAGCGATTCGCGGGCAGCCCCAGCAGGTCCAGCGCATGCAGGTAGATGTCGGGTTCGGGCTTGCTCTCCTTAAACTGCTCGCCGCTCACCACATACTCAAAGGCATCCGACAGCCCGCACGCGTTGAGCACTTCCTCGATGCTATCCATGGGAGACGAGCTGGCAAGCGCCACGCGAACGCCGCGGCGCGGCAGCTCTCGAATCGTATCCACGGCGCCTGGGTTAATCAAAGCCTGATAGTCGCGCGGACGCTCACGCGCCCACTCATCCCAACGGGCCAACGCTTCCTCGCCAGTGAAATGCCCCTTACCGGCGCGCTCAAACCAATCGACCAGCATATGCAGGAAGAACTGATGCGAGGTACCGACCTGCCCATTCAACTCCTCTTGAGTCAGGTTAAGCCCAAGCTCCTTGGCAAACGCGGCAGTCTCGCCCAGGTAGTAATACTCGGTATCGACAATGACGCCGTCCATGTCAAAGATAACGGCGTCGAACGGAAATGCGGACACGGCACCCTCCCTAACAAAAGGGCGCCTGTAAGCAGGCGCCCGAACCATGCATTATCGGCGATTCTAGCCCAGCAGCTTATCCAACGCCACCGCAATACCGTCTTCGTTGTTATTGGCGGTCACCATCTGGGCCACAGCCTTAACCTCATCGACGGCGTTGCCCATGGCAACACCGGTGCCGGCCCACTCAATCATGGACTTGTCGTTCTGGCCGTCGCCAAACGAGACGACCTCGCTGGCATCGATGCCGAGCTTGGGCAGAGCACCCTCAAGCGCACGGGCTTTGTCGATACCGGGCGCCGTGTACTCAAAGTACCAGTCGGCCGTAAACATGCCCGAAAGCGTCTGGATAAAGGGCGCATACATCTCCTCGTGATGCGCTTGCAGATAGGCCGGGTCGCCTGCCGTCAGCAGCTTGTCTACGGGATAAGCGTCCACGACCTCATGCAGACTCTCCACCTCGCGAATCTTAAGATCGCACGCGTCGCGCTCATACTTGACGATATTCTTCTGCGAGCCGTCAGGCAGCGTGATCATGCAATGGTACGAATCCTCGACATGCAGGTCCCGACCGAGCGAGATCATGGGGATCACGTCAAAATTACGCAGGTGATCAATCAGACGGTGCAGCTCGTCAGCCGGCATGGCCTGGTCAAAAAGGACCTCATCGGTCTGAGCGTCGACCACATGCGCGCCATTAAAGGCAACTAGCAGACCGTCATGGTTTTGAAGGTCGAGCTCCTGCGCCAGAGCATGTAGTCCCCATGCGGGACGGCCCGAAGCCAAAATGAGCTTAATGCCCGACTCCTGCGCCGCAAGCAGCTTCTCGCGCGTACGAGGGCTAATCACCTTCTGGTCGTTGGTGAGCGTGCCGTCGATATCCATTGCGATGGCTTTGATTGCCATATATGCCTCCCTGTCATTGAACAACCTTGTCTGAGCCATCATACAGAACACCCATCGCGACTCCGTTTACAACGGGCAAAAAGTCATATTGTCTCGAACATGAACAGCGTGTAACCGTGGGGCGCAATCGCTCCGCCCCCTACGCCGAGCCACCACATACCAAGCTGACGACGCTAAACGTGGCCGCCCCACCGACCTCATTTCATCCCGTAGAAAATAATTTCAAAATTAGTTCTTGCCAAATCAGCAAAACGAACGTACCTTAAAGAGGACCGCTCCGGTGGTCATCGTTTGATTGAGCATATTCAGTTTCAGTTTTCAGCGTGTAAGAGAAGGAAGATCGGCAAAGTACAACCCCAAACGCAATGACAACTTAATGAGGTAACTGCCACATGTGAGGCACCCAGGGCATTGCTGTCTCGATTTTGAGCACGATGCCTTCCGCCTTGCATGGGCCGTTCCATCCCGCCCCTGCAGCAACTGCCTCACGGGCTCATTGAAAACCGCATAGCACCCCAACGTCAGCACATCACCCACGGCAAGCACATCACTCACGACAACCAGCACATCAACAAACAGCACGAACATCAACCGATTGGAGAAGCTATGACAAACCACCACGCTAAAGACGGCGATAAGAAAAGCATTCTGGATGCCCGCATTGAGCGAGCATATGCAAACGAATATGACGCCGCCTTTGCCGCCGCGACCATCAAGAACTACGCGTCGCTACCGCTCGCGACGATCTTGGCCGACCACCCTCAACTGCTGAAGCGCTGCACAAAGATCATGGGCGACCCCGACATTCGCAAGCTGACAGACCCCTATGCCCCAAAACGCGACAACGATTCGTACGTTCTTACCGTAGGCTGCCTAGCCCATATGCTTACGGCGCTCGACACGAAACTCAAGCTCGAATGGGAACCCGACGAGCGTCATGAACTCGAAAGTAAGCGGAACACCCTGCGCACCGCACTGTTCCTTCCGTTGGACGGCCTCAAGCGCTGCAACGTCGAGCTCAATACACAGGCGCGGCAAAAGCCCGGGACCACGGGGCAGAAAACTCCAAGACCCCATGCGGCCATCGTCGACCGCAACCGATATAACCGCATGACCGCGCACTTTTCCGCCGAGGGAGCAGCCATAAGGACGCTGATCGACCTGCTGTGCCTCCTGAGCATCAACGAGCTATTTGAGGGCTATCTCGCCCTTGTTCCCGCGACGGCACCCAAGTCGGTAGCAAAGATCATCGAGACCTGCAGACGCCAGTTTGAGCGCCATCGCAATGGCAGCGAGATGAACGCCAGCATCGCGCAGTACTACGCGGCTCATTACAAAAATGACGGATGTGCCCCTGTCGAGCATCAGCTGCGGCTCGCCTACACCACGCCCGTCGCAACGCTCCATCGCTTTGGAGCCCTTGGCGCTTGCGAGCTGCACGAACAGGCAGCCTGCCCCACAACCGAGCTCGATCTCAGGCTCGGACGAACCCTGTAGCCCGCCAGCCCCTCCGCGGGCAACAATCCTATTCCACAACACAACCAACAGAAAGGAGTCCTCATGGACACCAATCATTCCCCCATCATCAGCCCCCTCACCATGCGTGAATCCGCCCGAGGTATCACGCTCACCAGCATTTACGATGAGATGCTCGCCCGTCGCGAGCTCTCCGTCATGGGAAACATCGAAACCCCGATGGCCCACGACCTATGCCAGCAAATCCGCCTGCTCGATGCCACCGACCCCAGCCGCCCCATCACCATATTTGTCGCCAGCGCCGGCGGAAGCGTGCGATCGGGTCTTGCGATCTATGACGCCATGCGCCTCGCATCGTGCCCCATCCGCACCGTCTGCCTGGAATTCGCCGCGTCCATGGGCGCCGTGATCTTTATGGGCGGCGACGATCGCCGTATGGCGCCCCATGCAGAGCTCATGATTCACGACCCGCTGATCCCCCAGGGGGCAGGCGGCTCGGCACTTGCGTTGCAGGAAACCAGCCGGCGTCTCATGCAGACCCGCAAGACCCTCACGCAAATCCTCTCGGACCGCAGCGGCCTCACGCCCAAGCGCATCCAGTCCCTCACTGCAAAAGACACCTACCTTTCGGCCGAGCGCGCCGTCGAGCTCGGCTTTGCCCACGAAATCCTCTCGACCACCAAGGAGGTCGCCCATGTCTAACCTCGCCAGCCGTCTCGCCGCATCTGAGTCCGCATCGTCCACCATCCTCGCCAAAGATCGAACGCTTTCCTGCGACACCCGCCAAACGGGACTCAACAACAATGCACTTGTGATCGGCCCCTCGGGAGCTGGCAAGACCCGAAACGTCCTCAAGCCCAACCTGCTGCAAATGAACGCAAGCTACATCGTGCTCGACACCAAAGGCACGCTCTGTCGCGAAGTGGGACCCGTGCTGGCAGCCCACGGTTACCGCGTGCAATGTCTCAACTTCGCCGACCTCAACACCGTCCCGGCCCTTGCGCCCGGCATCGAGCGCTGCGGCTACAACCCCCTGAGGCACATTCGCCGCAAGGCGGACGGCAGGCCCAACCAGCAGGACATCCTCTCGGTGGCAAAGGCCATCTGCCCCATCGAGGACAACAACCAGCCTTTTTGGGATCATGCGGCGGCAAACCTGCTGTCGTGTCTTATCGCCTACGTCACCGAACAGCTACCCGCCGACGAGCAGACGATCAGCTCGGTCATCAAGCTGATCGAGCACCTGCAGGACGGTGCCACGGGTCGATTGTTTGAAGACCTGATCACGACCGGCCCCCAAAGCTATGCCCTCTCGCTATGGCGGCGCTACGCCATTACGCAAAATGCCGAGCGCATGCACGCGAGCATCGTCGGCATCCTTGCCGAAAAGGTCATGTGTCTGGGATTCGACGGTGCGGCACAGCTCTATCGTGAGTGCCATCAGGTAGACTTCGCTTCCATGGGACACGCCCCCTGCGCCCTGTTTGTAACCGTAAGCGATATTGACCGCAATCTCGATCCGCTGACCGGCCTCTTTATTTCGCAGGCGTTTATGGGCCTCATTCGTGAGGCCGATAGGCAGCCCGACGGCAGCCTGCCCGTGCCCGTGCGCTTTATGCTCGATGACTTCGCAAATCTGCAGATCTCCCAGATCGACAACGTGCTCTCGATTATCCGAAGCCGCAACATCTGGGCAACGCTGCTGCTGCAGTCGACCAACCAGCTCGATGCGCTCTATGGCGAGGCACGCGCACGCTCCATCATGGGCAACTGCGACACGCATCTGGTGCTGGCGTTCCAGGATCCCGAGAGTGCCCGGGTGTTTTCCGACCGCGCCGACGCGCTGCCCAGCACGCTCATGGCGACGCCGATCGATCGCTCGTGGCTCTTTGTACGCGGTCGCACTCCCGAACAGGTCGAGCGCTTTAGGCTCGAAGACCATCCGCTCTACGGGGAGCTGCCCGAGGCGCAGCGAGGCCATGCGGAGGCCGAGATCTAGGCGCAGGGTTCTCGCAGCGCGCGGCGCCCCGGCGATGTTCCACAAAGGCCGTGCGCCCCGGGACCACGGCAAAGCAAAGGGGCCCGCATCCGATAGGATACGGGCCCCTGACTATAAGGCGCGATGCGTTAACAGCAGCGACTACTTGCGATGCGCGCGATAGAACTCGATGAGCGCCTGGGTCGAAGCGTCCTGCTCGGCCTTGGCGGCGTCATCGTGGAAGGCAGGGGTAATCTGCTTGGCGAGCTGCTTACCCAGCTCAACGCCCCACTGGTCATAGGAGTCGATGCCCCAGACCGTGCCCTCGACAAACGTGATGTGCTCATACAGGGCGATGAGCTCGCCGAGTGCGAACGGGGTCAGCGTGTCGCCGAAGATCGAGGTCGTCGGACGGTTGCCCTCGAAGCAGCGGGCCGGGACGATCTGCTCGGGCGTGCCCTCGGCACGAACCTCATCGGCCGTCTTACCAAAGGCGAGCGCCTTGGTCTGGGCCAGGAAGTTGCCCAGGAACAGCTCGTGGACATCCTGGCCGCTGTCGGTTGCGGGGTTGGCAGTGTTGGCGAAAGCGATAAAGTCGGCCGGAACCACCACAGTGCCCTGGTGCAGCAGCTGATAGAAGGCATGCTGGCCGTTGGTGCCGGGCTCACCCCAGAAGATCTCACCGGTATCGGAGGTCACAGCGCTGCCGTCCCAGCGGACGTGCTTGCCGTTGGACTC
>OLRM01000675.1_pt1 | contig 21247 bp, 19 predicted proteins | sample 1643211 | NCBI WGS metagenome assembly OLRM01 (sample SAMEA3136690, study PRJEB25190) | human gut metagenome | biome: human gut; feature: human-associated habitat; material: faeces | place: Austria | collected 2013
CAGGTGAGAAGCCTGGGATGGTGAATGTGCAGCGACTGGAGTTTGGACGGGGGTAGGTATTGCCATTTCCTTAACCCCACCTGATAACCCTTAGCCCAATGGTGAGTGCGGAACTGTCAAACCCGCTCACCGGGCTGAGTTTCGATGTAGCAAGAATTATCTCCCTCCAGACCACCACGGAATATTCGGTAACACTGAAGGAACCTGTTTTTCACCATGTAGCCTTCGTTAATCGACACCTTTCTAAGACTGTAAAGATGCTTAAGTGTTTTGACACATTATGATTATTAATAGTTGTAATAAATCATTGAGTAAAAATTGATAGGTCAAAACATATAGGATAATTCTTATGTGATCTGTATTTTGTGTAGTCTGGAAATTATTAAAATTCCTGGAGATAATCAGAAAGGGAATTTCAAATAAGCATAATAATTTCCAGGGAAACTATTCGTCGATTTTAAGAAATGTCTGCTCAGGTATATCTACTGAGGGATAATGCTGGCTGTAACGCTGGTTAAAATAAACACACAAAATAATCAAGATGTATATTTTAATTGACGAAAATAATTACCCGCGGAATTATTAATGGGGCTTAAATAACACCGTTTAAATGTGATGTGAATCACAAATGTGACTGTAAAGAGGGGGCTGTAGATATAAATAAGAACTACATGAGTGAATTTTAAATAGGGAAATAGTTTCTCGCTAAACAATTTATTGGTAATCAATCGCGTGCGTTCTGGTTTGAGACAGATTGCAGGTGTTACTACGCATAAAATTCATGGGTGGTATTATAATCAAGTAGTTAACAGTAATAACAAAAATAATTTCCTGAGAAATTAACTCTACATTCTAAAACGGCCAGTTTTCTGAAATTACCAGAAGACCGAATACATTCATGCCTGAAGAATGGATTAGAAGAAACGAGACGGAAATAGATCTATTTATCCCTGCGGAAATAATTTCTGCTGAAATTTTTTGCGGCTATTAAAAAGGTCAAACCGTCTGAGTAAATTTTATCCAGTTACAAATAAGCATTACCTCCAGTGTATTGGTAGCTGTTAAGCCAAGGGCGGTAGCGTACCTGAAGAGATTAGGATCACATCATCAAATGGCAAGAAGTGGATTTGAAGTCCAGAAAGTCACCGTAGAGGCATTATTTCTACGAGAAATACGAACACGCTTTGGTAAGTTCCGTCTGGGATATTTGTGGGCGATTCTCGAACCCTCCGCGCATTTGCTGATACTGTTGGGAATTTTGGGTTACGTTATGCACCGCACTATGCCAGACATCTCGTTCCCGGTGTTTTTACTTAATGGCCTGATTCCCTTTTTTATCTTTAGTAGTATTAGCAAACGTTCTATTGGTGCTATTGAAGCGAACCAGGGACTGTTTAATTATCGACCAGTAAAACCCATCGATACGATCATTGCACGTGCACTGCTTGAGACACTGATTTACGTTGCTGTTTATATTTTGCTCATGCTTATCGTCTGGATGACAGGCGAATATTTCGAAATTACAAACTTTTTACAACTTGTGCTCACCTGGAGTTTGTTAATCATTCTTTCATGTGGCGTCGGCTTAATATTTATGGTCGTTGGTAAAACCTTTCCTGAAATGCAAAAGGTCCTGCCGATACTGCTTAAGCCGCTGTATTTCATCTCCTGCATCATGTTCCCTCTACACTCGATTCCAAAGCAATACTGGTCATATCTACTCTGGAACCCATTAGTGCATGTTGTGGAGTTAAGCCGCGAGGCAGTTATGCCTGGCTATATCAGTGAAGGCGTGAGTCTGAACTACCTTGCAATGTTTACTCTGGTCACCCTGTTCATCGGCCTAGCATTATACCGAACGCGTGAAGAGGCAATGCTGACATCATGATTAAGATTGAGAATTTGACGAAGTCTTATCGCACGCCCACTGGGCGGCATTATGTTTTTAAAAATTTGAATATTATTTTTCCTAAAGGCTATAACATTGCCCTGATTGGTCAAAATGGAGCCGGTAAATCAACTTTACTTCGGATAATTGGTGGTATAGATCGTCCTGATAGTGGGAACATTATTACAGAACATAAAATTTCATGGCCCGTTGGATTGGCTGGTGGATTTCAAGGAAGTTTAACCGGTCGTGAAAATGTTAAATTTGTTGCCCGACTATATGCAAAACGCGATGAGTTAAATGAGAGGGTTGATTTTGTTGAAGAGTTTTCCGAACTCGGAAAATATTTCGATATGCCCATTAAAACTTATTCTTCTGGCATGAGGTCAAGGTTAGCTTTTGGATTAAGTATGGCTTTTAAATTCGACTATTATCTTATTGATGAAATCACTGCTGTTGGAGACGCAAAGTTTAAAAAGAAATGTTCAGATATATTCGATAAAATAAGAGAAAAATCTCATTTAATAATGGTGTCACATAGTGAACGAGCTTTAAAGGAGTATTGTGATGTTGCTATTTATCTTAACAAAGAGGGGCAAGGTAAATTTTATAAAAATGTTACGGAAGCCATTGCTGATTACAAAAAAGACCTATAGTGGTTACATTCCAATATTATGCCTTGGAAATATTTAACTGAGACATATCATGAGTAAAAAGTTAATAATATTTGGTGCGGGTGGTTTTTCAAAATCTATAATTGACAGCTTAAATCATAAACATTACGAGTTAATAGGATTTATCGATAAATATAAAAGTGGTTATCATCAATCATATCCAATATTAGGTAATGATATTGCAGACATCGAGAATAAGGATAATTATTATTATTTTATTGGGATAGGCAAACCATCAACTAGGAAGCACTATTTAAACATCATAAGAAAACATAATCTACGCTTAATTAACATTATAGATAAAACTGCTATTCTATCACCAAATATTATACTGGGTGATGGAATTTTTATTGGTAAAATGTGTATACTTAACCGTGATACTAGAATACATGATGCCGTTGTAATAAATACTAGGAGTTTAATTGAACATGGTAATGAAATAGGCTGCTGTAGCAATATCTCTACTAATGTTGTACTCAATGGTGATGTTTCTGTTGGAGAAGAAACTTTTGTTGGTAGCTGTACTGTTGTAAATGGCCAGTTGAAGCTAGGCTCAAAGAGTATTATTGGTTCTGGGTCGGTTGTAATTAGAAATATACCAAGTAATGTTGTAGTTGCTGGGACTCCAACAAGATTAATTAGGGGGAATGAATGAGTAATATATATATTGTTGCTGAAATTGGTTGCAACCATAATGGTAGTGTTGATATTGCAAGAGAAATGATATTAAAAGCCAAAGAGGCCGGTGTTAATGCAGTAAAATTCCAAACATTTAAAGCTGATAAATTAATTTCAGCTATTGCACCTAAGGCAGAGTATCAAATAAAAAACACAGGAGAATTAGAATCTCAGTTAGAAATGACAAAAAAGCTTGAAATGAAGTATGACGATTATCTCCATCTAATGGAATATGCAGTCAGTTTAAATTTAGATGTTTTTTCTACCCCTTTTGACGAAGACTCTATTGATTTTTTAGCATCTTTGAAACAAAAAATATGGAAAATCCCTTCAGGTGAGTTATTGAATTTACCGTATCTTGAAAAAATAGCCAAGCTTTCGATCCCTGATAAGAAAATAATCATATCAACAGGAATGGCTACTATTGATGAGATAAAACAGTCTGTTTCTATTTTTATAAATAATAAAGTTCCGGTTGATAATATTACAATATTACATTGCAATACTGAATATCCAACGCCCTTTGAGGATGTAAACCTTAATGCTATTAATGATTTGAAAAAACACTTCCCTAAGAATAACATAGGCTTCTCTGATCATTCTAGCGGGTTTTATGCAGCTATTGCGGCGGTGCCTTATGGAATAACTTTTATTGAAAAACATTTCACTTTAGATAAATCTATGTCTGGCCCAGATCATTTGGCCTCAATAGAACCTGATGAACTGAAACATCTATGTATTGGGGTCAGGTGTGTTGAAAAATCTTTAGGTTCAAATAGTAAAGTGGTTACAGCTTCAGAAAGGAAGAATAAAATCGTAGCAAGAAAGTCTATTATAGCTAAAACAGAGATAAAAAAAGGTGAGGTTTTTTCAGAAAAAAATATAACAACAAAAAGACCTGGTAATGGTATCAGTCCGATGGAGTGGTATAATTTATTGGGTAAAATTGCAGAGCAAGACTTTATTCCAGATGAATTAATAATTCATAGCGAATTCAAAAATCAGGGGGAATAATGAGAACAAAAATTATTGCGATAATTCCAGCCCGTAGTGGATCTAAAGGGTTGAGAAATAAAAATGCTTTGATGCTGATAGATAAACCTCTTCTTGCTTATACAATTGAAGCTGCCTTGCAGTCAGAAATGTTTGAGAAAGTAATTGTGACAACTGACTCCGAACAGTATGGAGCAATAGCAGAGTCATATGGTGCTGATTTTTTGCTGAGACCGGAAGAACTAGCAACTGATAAAGCATCATCATTTGAATTTATAAAACATGCGTTAAGTATATATACTGATTATGAGAACTTTGCTTTATTACAACCAACTTCACCCTTTAGAGATTCGACCCATATTATTGAGGCTGTAAAGTTATATCAAACTTTAGAAAAATACCAATGTGTTGTTTCTGTTACTAGAAGCAATAAGCCATCACAAATAATTAGACCATTAGATGATTACTCGACACTGTCTTTTTTTGACCTTGATTATAGTAAATATAATCGAAACTCAATAGTAGAATATCACCCGAATGGAGCTATATTTATAGCTAATAAGCAGCATTATCTTCATACAAAGCATTTTTTTGGTCGCTATTCACTAGCTTATATTATGGATAAGGAAAGCTCTTTAGATATAGATGATAGAATGGATTTCGAACTTGCAATTACCATTCAGCAAAAAAAAAATAGACAAAAAATACTTTATCAAAACATACATAATAGAATCAATGAGAAACGAAATGAATTTGATAGTGTAAGTGATATAACTTTAATTGGACACTCGCTGTTTGATTATTGGGACGTAAAAAAAATAAATGATATAAAAGTTAATAACTTAGGTATCGCTGGTATAAACTCGAAGGAGTACTATGAATATATTATTGAGAAAGAGCTGATTGTTAATTTCGGAGAGTTTGTTTTCATCTTTTTTGGAACTAATGATATAGTTGTTAGTGATTGGAAAAAAGAAGACACATTGTGGTATTTGAAGAAAACATGCCAGTATATAAAGAAGAAAAATGCTGCATCAAAAATTTATTTATTGTCGGTTCCTCCTGTTTTTGGGCGTATTGATCGAGATAATAGAATAATTAATGATTTAAATTCTTATCTTCGAGAGAATGTAGATTTTGCGAAGTTTATTAGCTTGGATCACGTTTTAAAAGACTCTTATGGCAATCTAAATAAAATGTATACTTATGATGGCTTACATTTTAATAGTAATGGGTATACAGTATTAGAAAACGAAATAGCGGAGATTGTTAAATGAAAAAAATATTATACGTAACTGGATCTAGAGCTGAATATGGAATAGTTCGGAGACTTTTGACAATGCTAAGAGAAACTCCAGAAATACAGCTTGATTTGGCAGTTACAGGAATGCATTGTGATAATGCGTATGGAAATACAATACATATTATAGAACAAGATAATTTTAATATTATCAAGGTTGTGGATATAAATATCAATACAACTTCACATACTCACATTCTCCATTCAATGAGTGTTTGCCTCAATTCGTTTGGTGATTTTTTTTCAAATAACACATATGATGCGGTTATGGTTTTAGGCGATAGATATGAAATATTTTCAGTCGCTATCGCAGCATCAATGCATAATATTCCATTAATTCATATTCATGGTGGTGAAAAGACATTAGCTAATTATGATGAGTTTATTAGGCATTCAATTACTAAAATGAGTAAACTCCATCTTACTTCTACAGAAGAGTATAAAAAACGAGTAATTCAACTAGGTGAAAAGCCTGGTAGTGTGTTTAATATTGGTTCTCTTGGTGCAGAAAATGCTCTTTCATTGCATTTACCAAATAAGCAGGAGTTGGAACTAAAATATGGTTCACTGTTAAAACGGTACTTTGTTGTAGTATTCCATCCTGAAACACTTTCCACGCAGTCGGTTAATGATCAAATAGATGAGTTATTGTCAGCGATTTCTTTTTTTAAAAATACTCACGACTTTATTTTTATTGGCAGTAACGCTGACACTGGTTCTGATATAATTCAGAGGAAAGTAAAATATTTTTGCAAAGAGTATAAGTTCAGATATTTGATTTCTATTCGTTCAGAAGATTATTTGGCAATGATTAAATACTCTTGTGGGCTAATTGGGAACTCCTCCTCTGGTTTAATTGAGGTTCCATCTTTAAAAGTTGCAACAATTAACATTGGTGATAGGCAGAAAGGCCGTGTTCGTGGAGTCAGTGTAATAGATGTACCCGTTGAAAAAAATGCAATCGTCAGAGGGATAAATATATCTCAAGATGAAAAATTTATTAGTGTTGTACAGTCATCTAGTAATCCTTATTTTAAAGAAAATGCTTTAATTAATGCTGTTAGAATTATTAAGGATTTTATTAAATCAAAAAATAAAGATTACAAAGATTTTTATGACATCCCGGAATGTACCACCAGTTATGACTAGAAAAAAAGTGCTTTGTTTTGTCTTTCGTTATGATTCTCATTTTTTAGCTTTGAAAAATATTTTTGAGCAGATAGATGTTGATTCATATGATTTATTTTTTTGCTGCTTGGATAATTCTCTACAAGAGTTTGTAAAAAAAAATTTAGATGAAAAGATAGTTGTATTCTATCCTGATGACTTTGTTTGTTTTTTCACTTTTATTAATATTGAGTTTATTTTTTGTTCAACAGGAGGGAAGGACCTTCATGAAATTGTTAATACTGTAAGAACAAAAGATACAATAATTATATCTTGTTTTCCTGGCATTGTCCTTACTTCTCAGATAGAAGCTTTTATTTCAAAATCTAATAGTCACTATTTACTTATTAACTCCCCTAAAGATATTAAAACGTATAAAAAAATTTGTAAAATAATAGGGGTTCCTTTTAATGGAATTCTTTTTGGTCCACCATGGATTAAAAATGTCAATATCAATGCAAAAAGTGAGAATTCTTGTCTTATCGTTGATCAAGTTAATGAGCCCTTGACGCCAATAAAGAGGATAGAATATGCACGTTTTTTGATTAGAGTAATTCAGAAACATCCACATATGAATTTTATTTTTAAAACTCGAAATCCTCTTATATCACCAGACTCAATTGTTTTTGATATTAAGGAATACATTGAACGCTTCGATTTGAAAAATATAACATTTAGCGATGATAATATTGATTATTTAATTTCTAAAGTTGAATATTGTATTACAATATCTTCTTCGGTCGCAATATATTGTCTAGCTAATAAAATTAAGGTTTATTTAATAAATGGATTTAATCATACCTGCAATGGACAATGTTATTTTTCAAGATCTGGACTTATTGTTGACTATAATAAGTTTAATTTTAAACACATTCCACGTATTAAAAAAAAATGGATGGAGGAGAACCTTTATTACTCTAGGGATATTCAAAATAAGATTTTGAATGATATTTTAAAAATGCCGCCAAATGTTAATATTAGGACTTTTGGAATTAAAAGATCTACATTGATTATATTGTTTTTGATCTTTTTAAATTTCTTTTTCTCATTAGGGCCAAAAAAAATAAAAACATTGAAAAAAATCCATAAAGTTTTATTAAGGTATAAGAAAGATGATATTTGATGCTAGTTTAAAGAAGTTGAGGAAATTATTTGTAAATCCAATTGGGTTTTTCCGTGACTCATGGTTTTTTAATTCTAAAAACAAGGCTGAAGAGCTACTATCACCGTTAAAAATAAAAAGTAAAAATATTTTTATAATTAGTAACCTGGGGCAATTAAAAAAAGCTGAGTCATTTGTACAAAAATTTAGCAAGAGAAGTAACTATCTTATTGTTTTGGCAACTGAAAAAAATACTGAGATGCCAAAAATTATTGTTGAACAAATAAATAATAAATTATTTTCTTCATACAAGGTACTATTCATTCCAACTTTCCCAAATGTTTTTTCACTTAAAAAGGTTATATGGTTTTATAACGTATATAATTATTTAGTTTTAAATTCAAAAGCTAAAGATGCTTATTTTATGAGCTATGCGCAACATTATGCAATCTTCGTATATTTGTTCAAAAAAAATAATATAAGATGTTCATTAATTGAAGAGGGGACAGGGACTTATAAAACCGAAAAAGAAAACCCAGTAGTAAATATTAATTTTTATTCAGAGATTATTAATTCAATTATCTTGTTCCATTATCCAGATTTGAAATTTGAAAATGTATACGGTACATATCCAATTTTGCTTAAGAAAAAATTTAATGCGCAAAAATTTGTTGAGTTTAAAGGTGCTCCATCAGTTAAATCATCAACTAGAATAGATAATGTTATCCATAAATATTCTATAACTAGAGATGATATAATATATGCAAATCAAAAGTATTTGATTGAACATACATTGTTTGCGGATTCGTTAATTTCTATCTTACTTAGAATAGATAAGCCTGATAATGCAAGAATATTTATAAAACCTCACCCTAAAGAGCCTAAAAAAAATATTAATGCAATTCAAAAGGCAATAAAAAAGGCAAAATGTCGTGACATAATTCTTATAATAGAGCCAGACTTTTTAATAGAGCCGGTAATAAAAAAAGCAAAAATAAAACACTTAATTGGATTAACATCATCTTCTTTGGTATATGCACCTTTAGTTTCTAAAAGATGTCAGTCTTATTCAATAGCGCCTCTTATGATAAAGTTGTGTGATAATGATAAATCCCAAAAAGGGATTAATACGCTGCGTCTCCATTTCGATATTTTAAAGAATTTTGATAATGTTAAAATATTATCGGATGATATAACATCTCCCTCTTTGCACGATAAAAGGATTTTCTTGGGGGAGTAATAAAAGCTACATTTTATATTCTATTACAGTACCAGTCGTAAAATTAAATCTTAAAGTAGTATGTTTTATTACCTTTATGTAACTTTTCTTTGAAGAGGATGCAAATGATTTTTTAGCTACTTAAAATTCAAAAAATATTGACTTGAAATTTAATATGTATTATGTTGGCGTTTTTTTTGTGTTCCCCCCATAATAAACCGCATTAACCTGCGTCTTCACCAATAAATACCCACGAAACTTCTTAAACAGTTTCATATCCGGTTTAAAATCGGCCTGCCAGAACTGGTGCAAATGCCCTTGATACGTCAAGCCTTTGATGTCGTACAGGGCATTGCCCATCACTTTGAGTGGTTTGTTATGAATCAGTGCAGAGATCCCCGCCGTACTGTTAATCGTCACTACCGCTTTTGCGTGGCGTAATAATTCCGGCATCGGGAGATCGTGCACGTATATGACTCGCTCACCTAAGTCATATTCCTTACTCAATCGCTTAATTAATGGTCGATAGAGTCTGTGACCACGATCCATCGGATGATGTTTGATCACTAAATAACTTTCTTTCGGCGCTTTACGTGAAAATGAGTACATGACTTCATTAATATAGTCACGCACATCGTTATAATTGCTGTGGTTACGAATCTGGCTATCGTTATACACCTGCAAAACGGCAAGATAATAACGCTGGTCCAGCTCATTCATTAACCTCGGTAATACCTTACGCTGTGTTACCTTGTAAAGTTGCTTGCGCCAGTATGCACGAACCCAGCAACGTGCTTCATACCAGGGGGAAAACGATTTATGGTGGCGGTAGCGAGGGAACTCATGGCGGTAATGCCAGCCCATCAGGTAATACCACATCGCATGACCTATACGTTTCATCGTTGAAGGTTTTAAGTTCTCAACGTGCGGCGCAGGCATATCTGGTAACTTACGATAAAAATCCGGATCGCGCGGTAGCGATGAATATGCGTTTACTCCGCCTTCTTCAACGGTAATAAATTGCGGGCGTAAATATCCTTCCTCAAATGCCAGAAAGCGGATCCCTTTCGACTTTGCCCAACGTTTTGCTTCTTTGTGCAATGGGCGGCAGTCACCAAAGCAGAGGATGGTATCAAAGTCATATTGTCGGTGGAGATCTCGCAACCAACCAGGAAACTCTTTCGGCGTTTGGTAGTAAGCCAGGTATTGTCGATGGCGGCAGTAAAAACGATCCCCACCGTTGAAGACAACATTCACAGCGTTACGGCCTAATGACTCTAGCCACTCGGCAACATCACTGAAAAAGGGTCCCATCGGCCCCTGCAATAGCAGATATTTTTTACCGGATAATAAAACGGTTAGTGCATTACCTTGCATAAATGATTTGCGTAATAGTCAACTATGAAATTGTTTAGCCAAATCTGACCTTGCAGAACATAATTAATTTGCGGTAATAGCGTATTACTCGCCCCGCTTTTTTTCGGGTAATAAACATCGACTTGCGCGGCGTCTGGATCAAATATTCCGCCGCTTCTTCAACCGTAATAGGTTGTAGCTGTGTTGGGTGGATATAGGTTGGATAAACAATCAGCGCCTGATAGATCAAGTCTGCTATCGTTAATCTGCGCTCGCGGCGCGGGCAGTGATGTTCATCAACGGTTAAACCCCAACCGGCATAGAAGGGCAGGCCGTAACAATGAACTTGCTTACCATGTAATAACGCTTCAAATCCCGACAGCGACGTCATGGTGTGCACTTCATCTGCGCGCTGAATGCATTGAATAATATCTGCGTCAAGTGCCTGATAATCAGCGAGTTCAGCAGCCAGTTCTGCCGGAATATCGCCCTGGCGATTCCCCACCAGTACATCCGGGTGCGGTTTATAAATAATGTAGGCGTGCGGATTACGCTCGCGTACTGTGCGTAATAGCTCAAGGTTGCTCTTAATCGACACAGTGCCTGTTTTAATAGAGGCATCGTCCTCTACCTGACCCGGCACCAGGATAACTTTTTTACCTTTAGCTTCGTCTGGTAGAGAGAAATCGGCTCCCAGGTTGTACTTACTCAGTTTGCTTTCAACCAGTCGCTGGCGTAATTTTTCAGCTCGCATCTTCTGCGCCAGCGTTAGCTGGCTATGATTCAGCAGCACTTCCAGATCGCTGGGGCGCGTGGCGTCATAGTAAATACCGCGTTTATCCAGCACCAGCGATAGCGGCGGCAGCAGGTCAGAGCCAAGTCCGGATGAACGCAGAAAACCATCTTCCATTCGCCATAACGGCAGTGATTTTCGCTGCGCTTCGGCTCGCCATTGCTGTTCTCCCTTTACACCCCATACCACGCAGGCGCTCGCCGCAGTACAGCGACGAGAAAAACTCAGCCGGTTTGTTGCCGTTTGCAAGAAAGGTTTCAGGATCGCTGACTTCCACAGCGTTAAGCCTGGCGCCCATAAATAACCATTACGCTGTTGCAGATGCCGACGTTGTAATTGCAGCCATTGCAGCACGGTAAATAGATTGCTTACTTCTCTCGTTTGCGGATCGATATAGCGACAGTAACGCAGGTATGCAGCGGCAAAAAGTTCCTCCAGCGTGGCAGAACCGCGTCGGGCAGATAACAAAGCGGACTGCGGATGGCGATCGTCGGTTAAGCCCCAGCCTGCATACCAGGGCTGGCCGAAACATGTTACTGGTTTTCCTGCCAGCAAGGCTTCAAAGCCGTATTGGGATGTCACGACGTAAACCCGGGAAACGTGTCGCAACAGCGACTGCGGGCTGACATTCTCGGCAATCAAACGTACTCGTTGCGTGGCGCGCAGATCAGCGAAATAACCTGTTTTCTTTCCTTCCAGGACATCCGGATGCACCTTCACCCAAATTTCGGCTTGAGGATTTTCCGCCATCGCGGCTTCCAGCATGGCAGCAAATTCATGCGGGCCAGCATTGCCATACGTCACTGACATATCATTAAATGTCTGATCGACAACCAGAACGATGTCTGAACGTTCTGACTCATCAGCCACAAACGCAGGTGCCAGGTTATATTTCGACAAATCCCCGGTCACGATGGTGTGCATCGCTTCTCTGGCCTGGCTTATCAGAGCTGTATTTCCGGCTTTATCCTGTACCAGTTTCTCCAGTGCTGAAGGCTTGCTGGCATCGTAGTAAATGCCACAATCATCCACCACCAGAGAAAGCGGCGGCTCGCCATTGACGCCAAGATCCAGCGAACGCACAAATCCATCTTCCAGACGAATGACGGGTTTTCCCGCTGCTTTGGCGATGGCGACTGGTTTCGCCGCGCTGGGGCGATGCCCCCACACGGCGATAGCATCGACGTTTTGCGGAACAGGACGCAGCAGAGAAAGTTTCTGGCACGGTTGCGCCAGAAATTTCTCCAGATGCGGAATACGCCAGATGCCAGGCGAGTAAATGCCAATCATGCGTTTTCAGCCAGTTCCTGTGCCATCAGGGCGCGCACCTTTTCCAGGCATGCTGGGGTGTCGACGCCCGGACCGGTTGCGGCAACCTCAAATGTGCGGATGTTGATCCCCGCGCTCATCAACCGCAGCTGCTCCAGTGATTCTGCCTGCTCCGGCATGGACTCCGGTAACTGGCTGTAGTTTTGCAGCACATCGCGACGATAAGCGTAAATACCAACGTGTTTCAGGTAGCGCGCTTTTTCAGCATTGCGCGGATAGGGAATCGGCGAACGGCTGAAATAAAGCGCATCCTGGCGGGTATTCACAACCACTTTTACCGTGCTTGGCTCGGTCGCTTCTTCGGCAGAAATCGCGTGGCATAGCGTTGCCACTGGCAACGCGGGATCGTCACGCATTCCTTGTAACAGTGTTTCTACATCCCGCGGACGAATCATTGGTTCATCGCCCTGCAAGTTAATGTAGATATCTGCCTCGACTTTATGCATCACCTCGACCAGCCGATCGGTGCCGGATTCATGATCGTTGCGCGTCATGATGGCTTTCCCGCCAAACGCCTGCACGGCCTGTTCAACGCGCGGGTCGTCTGTTGCCACCCAAATTTCCGCAACGCCCGCCACCTGTAACGCACGCTCGTAAACATGCTGGATCATCGGTTTACCAACAATATCGAGCAGTGGCTTACCCGGCAGGCGCGAGGAGCCGTAGCGGGCCGGAATGACAATAACTGCTTTGCTCATCTCAATTCCTTACAAAGACAGAATCACTTTTGCACCCACCGCCAGCTGATAGAGGATGGTGGAAATACCACGGGTAACTTCAATGTTTTTCGATTCATATTTCGGCAGAACCATAATCTCATCGCCCGGTTTGAGTGAATCCACATCTTCTGCGTTGACGGCTGCACCGTTCTGACGAATGACGATAATTCTGGCGTTACCCGATTTCTGCGTCAGGCCACCACATTTCTCGATGTAATCCTCGGTGGTCATACCCTTCTGCCAGCTCACCGCGTTCGGGAACAGCACTTCGCCATGAACCATAACCAGCGATGTTTTCTCCGGAATATTGATGACGTCGCCATCTTCAAGCAGAACAGAATCAATATTGGATTCGTTGAGGATCACTTCACCTTTCGGAACAACGGTGCGTGCTTTCGCCACAAAGCGGCTGATCAGTTGTGCTTCCTGCATTCGCAGGCTGGCTTCTTCTTTGGTGGATGACTGGGCAGAAAGTGATGCTTCCTCCAGCTTTTGCAGCGAGAGATTCAGCATCTCTTTCTGACGCTGAGCCACTGATGGGCGATAAAGCTGAACTGCGTTCATCTGCGACATGCTGTTCGGGCGGACTTTTTCCAGAACCGCACGCATAGTGGAACCATAAGGCAGTACCATGGCATGTTCACCGGAGTGTGCGCCTTCAACCCGCACCTGAATGGTGCCGGCATAGCGGTCAGTGCTCACGATTAAGGTATCGCCATTTTGCAACATACGGCCTGGCGCAGAACTGATCGGATAGTATTCGCTGCGTTTTTGCAGCCCCTGTTTACGCATAATCGTAATGTGAGTCGCGCCAGGCTTAGGGCGCGCCCAGCTCAACGCTTCCGTTACGGGAATGCTGCTTTCGCGGAACTCAAAGTCGTAGCTGTTAAAGACATCGCCCTGAACGCTGAAAGTATGCTGACGCGGCCCGACGATGATGGTGTCACCATCGGCGAACTGCGAAAGCCCCAGTTTGCCGTTCAGCAGGAAGTCGTACAGGTTGACGTTGGAGCGCACGCGGTTACCGCGCTTGACCACAATATCAACGTAACTTCCGCGCTCTGGATCAACGCCGCCAGCCTTGATCAGATAATTGAGTAACGAATCAGACGTCACACCGCCATACAGACCAGGATTACGCACAAATCCGGTCACGTACACTTTTACTGGCTGCGCCTGTAATAAGGAGGCGTAGACGTTGACGTTGGACTGGTATACTTCCTTCACTTTGGATGTGACCAGGGCATTTAGCTGACTATTACTGACGCCAGCAACTTTCACCGGACCAACGTTCGGCAGGAAAATATTACCTTTGGGATCAACCTGTAACGCACCATCAAAGGTGAACGCACCCCACAAGCGAACCTGAATGCTATCACCCGGATTCAGAATATAGTCAGGGTTGAATCCTACCGTCGCACCGCTATCTGCGCTGGTGCCGTTGAAAAGTTGAGCACCAAACATACGGCTCATTACCACCGGCGGTGCGGGCGGCGGGGTATTGTCGAAGCCGCTCATGTTTTGCGTATCCGACTGTTGCCCGTTCAGAATACCGGTAAGCGGCGCGGCTCCTGTAAGGTTTGGGTCGGCGTTAATATCAATGGCCGCGCTGGCCTGCGCCGCGTGACAGGCGGCAATCAGTAAAATTGATTTAAATAATTTCATCACAAACTCATTCAGCGACAGCGTTAGTCTCGGTGATCTTCAATAACAGCCAGCAACAGTTTCAGGGTGCCGAATAGCAGGCAGCACACCAGTAACCAGCAGGCGATCAAATAAGGGATATTTGGAAAAGACGATTCCTGCGGCAACTGTGGCGAACTGATCACTGACAGCACCTTGAGCTTACGAGCCGCTTCTACACGGGTCTTTTCAATGGAGGTCAGGGTCAGTTTGTACAGCTCGGTGTTGAACTCTACTTTTGATTTGATTTCTTCAAAATCCACCGCCATACGGTTTAGCTTGTCACCCTGCGGCGCTGTGATTTTGCTTTTTTCTTCGTCAATTTGTGCCTGCAATGACTGAATCGCATTACGCGCACTCACAACTTGCGGGGCGTCTTCACGCAGATACGTCAGCAAGTTCCGCAGGTCCGCTTCCATCTGGATCTTCTGGCCCATCAGCGTATTGACTAACGTGCTCGCCGCCTGTGCCTGTGCCTGTGGATCCAGAACGTTGTTGTTGTCCTGATAAGAGAGCAATTCCGCTTTGCTGGCGTCCAGACGCTGGCGTGCCTTTTCCATCTCCGTTTCTGCAAAGGCAAGCTGGTCACGCGCGATGCGATGTGACATCTCATTGATAAAGCGCTCTGACTCTTTCAGCACGGTCTGGTTAAACTTAAGCGCAAACTCCGGGCTAAAGCCCTGCGTCTGAATATTCAGTAATCCGGTTTTATCGTCATACGAGACGTTGATACGGTCCTTGTAGTACTTCAGGAAGCCTTCTGCAGTTTCATCCTTGCGAAGATGATTAAGAAAATCGAGCCCGCTGTGGCTAAACGCTTCACGAAAATTTAGTTGCTTATCCAGTGCCGCCAGCATATCCGGCGAGTTGATGTACTCTTTCAGATACAACGCATCTTCTGCGGAACTGGGGTTAGAGGCACCCAGAAGCAGACCAAAATTCAGGCTGCCGCTGTTTAAATCATCCGAGCGTTTAATGGCGACTTTCGACTCGCTCATATAGCGAGGCTGGCTGAAGATAGCCAGATAGATCAGCAGCACCGCCATCGGTGCCAGAATGATGATTTTCGCCAGGTGTTTTTGGATATCTGCCAGTGAGATGGCAGACAGACGAGCACGCATCCAGGATACGGCAGACTTCACTTTTATCAACATGTAACGATTATCAAAGTTTCAGTGGGGCGCAAACTCAATGAGAGACTAACCTCTCGCACCCCGTTGCTTAATTAGTCGAAAATGCGCACAAGGCCAGTGACTTTATTTGCCTTGTTGGTCACCAATAACGTTGAGACGCGGTGCTTTTGCATTTTTTCTTCCGCTTCAATGATCATGGTGTCTTCCGGTAGCGTCAGCGGTTCACGTGTCATCATCTGCGCAGCCGTGGCGGATGTCAGAGAATCCTCTTTTTCCATAAAGCGACGCAGGTCACCGTCGGTGATAATGCCCGCTAGCCCACCTTCTGCGTCTTCTACCATCACCATTCCCTGGCATCCGCTGGTGATACGTTGAATCACGGTTTTAAATGACGCATCCAGCTGTACCGCAGGAACATCATGCTGCATGACATCAGCAACGCGGGTCAGCAGGCGACGACCTAATGAACCGCCCGGGTGATAGCGCGCAAAATCATTCGGCATAAATTTGCGTTGGTGGATCATGGCAATCGCCAGCGCATCGCCGATCGCCATCGTCAGCGTGGTAGACGTTGTTGGTGCAAGATTATTCGGGCAGGTTTCATTCGCCATGTGGAGTTCCAGCACGGCATCAGCATTTTTCGCCAGCGTGGAATTTCCATTATTGGTAATGGCGATAATTCGGTTGCCGAAATTTTTCAGTGAAGGAACTAGCTTGAGGATTTCATCCGTTTCACCGCTGGCAGAAATAAGGATCAGAAGATCGTAAGGCGTAATCATGCCCAGATCGCCATGGAAAGCTTCTGCAGGATGAATAAAGAAACTAGGCGTACCCGTAGAGGCCAGCGTCGCTGACATTTTACGACCGACATGCCCTGATTTACCCATTCCCGAAAGAATAACGTGCCCTTTACAGTTCATTATCAAATTAAGGACACGCTGGTACTGCCCGGAATCCAGTTGTTTAGACAAGTTTTGTAATGCTGCGCCTTGTTCTGCCAGAGTCTGGCGAACAGAGGTAATTAGATATGGATCGATAGTACTGCTCTGGTCATCAGGTAAATGTCTTTCAGACATATCAGCTCCTTTGCACGGAAATAATGCCACAGTCACAACAAACCCGAACCCACTATAATTTATTTATGCTAAATCAATGGGTTGTAACAAAATTTTTAATGAATATAAAACCATGGTCAGTCCATGCTTATATGCAGGACTTATCACCTTCTTATTAAGTCGCAATGTCTCATGGAGGTGCGAAGATGCTGCAATATTACAGGCGAGAAGGGGAACCAAATTTTGCCCACCTATTTAACACACCCCTACATTATGAACAAGGAATTTAGGATTTTTATCATTTATTAAAATGTTTCCTGCTTGACTATTAAACCAAAAAACAATTTATCAATTGATTATTTCCTTGTAAAAAAAGAACGTATGACCATGTTATTAATAAATAAAACACGTAAATAATGGTGATGTTGTTTTGTGATTAACTATTTAAGAGTGGCATAATAAACAAGTTGACAATTTCTATGTAAAGAAGAAGAAAATAATAAAATTTTAGCGGTGACTATTGAATGATATGATAGTTGTGGTGTTGATTATTTCTGGTAATGAATGCGGAATTAAATCTGGCCGGATTGTATTTTTGCTATATCTATTTTTCAGGAGATTATTATTAAATATAAAAATAACAATGGTGATTATCTCCGGTTGACCTGGAGTCACGTATGCCAGCGAGTGCTTTCTTCCGGGCCTTCCTTTACTTCAGAGAAAAAGAGGCAATCATCAGGCTCTTTTTGAGTCATATGCGCCGATAATCAACTGTCTTGAACGTAAAAATTATGGAGCAACATGATGCTACGATTCATTTCACTCTTCGTTCTTTCTGAGCATTGCGTTCAGGATGGTCAGCAATTTACGCATACAGTCAACCAGCGCCACTTTTTTGGTTTTTCCGGCTGCTGGCAGATGCATGTAAAACGCCTCTTTCACCGGATTAAACCAGGTTACCACAAGCGCTGCCATGTGCAGGGCTGCTCTTGCCTCCGTACGCGCACTGGCGTCGTTCGGCCAGCAGATATGTGTGGGATAACAGGGATGTTATGTGAACTGAACTGTGTTTTGTTAGCGGGGGATGTTTATTGATGATTCGGGAGTGTTTAAGACCTGATGGCGTTATGCTCCCAAGTTTATTTTATATAAAGATCCAAAAGCAAAAACCCGCCTTGTGGGCGGGTTCTTAAGAATTAGTGGTGCCCGGACTCGGAATGAAACTGGTTGTATAACAAGTTGTTTTATATTGATTGTTTTGTGTTTGTTATTTTTGAGGCCACCAATGAGGCCCCCATGTGCAATTCGAATTCTTTTGACGCGATAATCCCTCTTTTTTGTGCTTGGCTGTAATTATTTTGTCTGGTTCGATGTGCTGATGCGCGGAATCGTACTTAACGCGTTTGTTAGTTGGTCAGAACACTCAACGCTGTTTGTCTGAAACAGGAGTAGGCTTCTTCCCAGTCAATCTGTGTATTACCAAATACCATCGGTTTAACAAATCGTTGAAAACGCAATTTGTGTACAGGATCATCCCGGAGTGCATCCAGCCCTTTCTTAAGTTCATCAACTGGTGAGTTACGAAATTGTGGGTGCTGGTTACCATAGCGCTCAATGTCCTGTTGAATACATATCTGAACAAAATTTTTCAGTACTGGAACATTCACACCTTTTTCCCTGACAATGCAATAATTGTCGTAAATGTGGCGTACCAGGGACTCATCATCCTGTTGTTCGGGATTGCGAAGAAGTATGGCTGTTCTTCGCATCATGGATATGAGCTTTTCAGCCTGAGTGGATAAAATGGTGGCACAGGGGAATGCTGTTACAGGTGTGCCATTACCCGTTAACTCCGTGACGAGTGAGTAAATATCTCTGCTTTCCGGGTGTTCCAGCAGAGTGGTTTCCATCAACTCCAGCTTAATAAATGGACGAAGACAGGGGGCCTGGGCAAATGTCTGGGGATAACGTACGGGGATCTCGTTATAACGATACTCATCACGTGTTATACGGGCGTTTTCATTATCAAGGCTGAAAATGTCAGAATTATGAAGAACATCCGTGATTATTTGCACGATTTCCTTGCGAATTTTTCTTTTCCTGTTTCTGCCATTTTGCATAAAGTTCTCTGTTGGCACGAGCTTTATATCAATATCTTCTGACATTCTGTTCAATGAGATACCAGCTTTTGACAATGCGGTACCTCCTGCAAACACGAGAGTATGTGTTTCTGGTTTTATTTCTTTTAGTAACTTTAAAAGATTAACCACAAAATAATCTTTTTCGACGATGGCGACAGATTCAATATCCAGTGCGTTGGCAACGTCAGGAAATAATGATGTTAATTCAGGCATTGATTTTACTTTTCCCTACAACTAACACTCTTTTAAAGCGAGGAGGTGTTTTGAACTCCGGAGATACCGGAATCTGTGTGGACTGACCTTTATTGTAGCATTCTGTTGCGCCGATCAAGCTGTATCTGATATTCAAACGATCCAGGGCTTCGGTGATTACAGCGGCAGAGCCACCAGGTGCTGCAGGCATGATTTTTCCTGTAATAACGTTGCGACGGGCTTTGGTGTAAACACCATAGCCCACTTTCATCAACTTACCTTCGTTTACCAGCGTACGAAGAGCTCTGCCAACCTGATCATAGCCAGCGATATCCCTGAAGTCATCCCGGGTGAACACATAACGCTTTGAACGGTTCAGTCGGGACTGAATACGGTCTTTTGTAGTCATGCTTCCTCCGAAAAATATTAAGAATGATAGCAGTAATACGGCATGTTTAATAGCGGGGCAGGGTCACATTACCTTTCGGTCAATACATTTGGATAGTATTTCGCAATAATGTCATTCAGTCTGTCAACCAGCTCTGGTTTCCTGAACGTGATGTGCGCGGAGCCCTTCTTAAAGTATCTGATGCTGAACATCTCATCTTCATAGTCCTCTTTACCCTGAACAGACTGGATGTGATCATCCAGACGAATAGTGATGTTTTCCCGGTTGTCGGGGATCGGTTTGCCGCTGAACAGGTGTAGCATTCTTTCCAGATCGGCAAGTCGATCAGCCTGTTGCCCGGTGATAAGATGAAACCCCCACCGGTCCCACCTCACCAGATTGTTGACGATAATTTTACTGCCAAATTTGCAGGGTGAATTGGTTTTGTAATTCCAGCTCAGTCCTCTGAAAACGTTGAGCACCCCTCGCTCAAACACTTCATCTTTGTTCTGGTGCAGTTGTTCAAACGTGCTCAGGATATTTGCTTCGCTGATTTCCGGAAAATTATCGTACTCCAGTGACCGGTACCATGTATCACGGGCTTGTGCATCCATTAATGACAGCATCCCTGAACGTTGCATCAGGTCACGCCAGAGTTCGCGATCGAGATTCCGGGTGATGGCTTTCATTGCGGTTTCCGGTTTCTCCATCAGCCAGCAACCGCAGCGAAAATCCTGTTTCATGGCCCAGTCCCGGGCGGTTTTACCGCCAATACTTTCTGTCATTGCTGATATTTCAGCCAGTTGCCGGATAAGTGTGTCGATTTGCAGCAGTGTACTCTTTCGTACAGCCAGAATGTGGCGGATACTGGTTGAGCAAATAACGTCCGTATGCCCGGTGACCACTTCCGGACGGGAGGCTGTGATATCTGACATCATCGTTTTTCCTTTTGGTTTATAAACGAAAACGCCAGCTGTATTCAGGCTGGCGTCAGGGGAATGAAGTATGGTGAGTAAGACTCACCGGTTCTGTTGCAGAAGCTGTAGTTGGCGCAGGGTACGGATATCTTCCCTGGCCTGTTCAATGCAGGGCAACAGTGCTGCTGAATCCGTTCTATCCTCATCGTTGTCGAAGATAATCCCGGATTCACAGTCAATATTGTCCTGCAGCCACGCAATCAGAATATCCAGCGCCGTTTCTGTCGTTAATGATTTCATGTTGTGAATTTCCCTGATTACCAGTCGAAAGTGGGCAGACCCGGCAGACATTCAGCGCAGGCATCCAGATGAATGAGACTGACGCCATAATGGCGAATGAGCGTGACGATCAGACGACGAAACGTTTTTGACAGGCCCAGGCGTTTAAGTCGCAGAACCGGGTACGACCACGCATCGGTACGTAACAGATATCCGCTACCGGTAAAATGAATCCATTCTG
>OLRM01000680.1_pt1 | contig 21111 bp, 25 predicted proteins | sample 1643211 | NCBI WGS metagenome assembly OLRM01 (sample SAMEA3136690, study PRJEB25190) | human gut metagenome | biome: human gut; feature: human-associated habitat; material: faeces | place: Austria | collected 2013
TTGTGTACATTCTGGCAGGTGCCTGGGTGGAAGTATCCTTCTGGGCAATGGTACTGTCTGTAGTAAAGGTAATTCTGATTCCTGTACTTCTTGGAATCCTTCTTCGTACACTTGCAGGAGATCATGTGGATAAAGTATCTGATGTTATGCCATTGATCTCTGTTGTGGCAATTGTTATGATCATTGGCGGAATCGTGGCAATTAATGCTGAAAAAATCTTAAGCTGTGGAGTTCTGGTCCTTGGTGTTGTTGCGATTCACAATTTCTGTGGTATGATGCTTGGACTCCTTGCGGCAAGAATTTTCCATGTAGAATATACACGGACAACAGCTATAGCTATTGAAGTTGGCATGCAAAACAGCGGACTTGCAGTTTCTCTGGCAGCAGCTAACTTCGCAGCCAACCCACTGGCAACACTTCCCGGTGCTATTTTCAGTGTATGGCATAATATTGCAGGCTCCATCTTTGCAGGAATCCGCCGTTCCGGCGCAGAGAACCAGGCACGCACAGGTGAAAACGGTGTGTCTGCGGCATAAATAAAAAATAATATAAAAAAATCCCCGGAATCCTTGGCTTAACAGTGATAAGAAACTGATTTTCTTATCTGCTGCCAGCTGACTGATTCCGGGGATTTTTATAACTGCTCCGCTGTTTATCAGAAGGAGCTTGCGGTATTTCCATATTTACTGCAATGCAGCGCGTTTTACCTGTGTCAATGCCTTCGACACTGCAGGTACTGAAATAATGATCACTGTGATAATGCCCTCTGCCAGCAGATAACTGTAGCAACACGTCCTGATCCAACAGTACGTCCACCTTCACGTTTGTGAGGTTCTTAAAATCTCATTATTTTCTGTGATTTTCGTGTCTGTATTGTCCTGTGTTATAGGATTTCTACGCTATATTTCTGTTCTCTTCATTTTTTAGTATCAAAACGGTATCACAGCCAGATTTTCATGAGCTGTCAACTTTCCGATTGCAGATTCCCACCTTGACTATTATAATCGAAACATGGGTGCTATCATAACGGTAGGCGGTTAGTCCTTCAGCAGAGGGTTGCAGAGTGCCAGTGGCACTCGTTTTGCAACGACCGAAGTGAAACGGAGACCTGTGACCCTCTGATTACATAGAAACTCGAAAGAGAATCCACTGGAAAGGAGGGCTAAGCCATGAGTATTGTTGATTTTATAGCAGTAGTGAGCTTCGGCTTAACCTGCTTTGGTCTTGGATATACCTTTGGCAAGGATAATACTAAACCACAAAAATAGCCGCCCTGGTCTGGTAAACTAAGCGGCAATTTTTGTCAAAACATATATCGGACTAACCGTCTATCGGTAGCACTCTTTTTCTATAATCATATTAGCACGCATGTGCAGAAATGTCAAAAAATTTTTATTCTACTTTTTGAAGTTTTGACATATCCAATCCATGCCGGATCATCATTATAATATCCCATTTTTAATTCTATGTACATTAAATTGTTAATCATTCTTATTCTCTCCTGATTCCAAATTTTGCAACATCTCAACAAACTGGAAGCTGTAAACCTGATTGTTCCTAAATTAACTGTGGCATACCATTGATAAACATATGCCATGCCTGTCATTTTTCGCACTAAGTTTCCATCCGTGCATTTCAACGATTTCTTTTGAGAGGGCAAGCCCTATTCCGCTGTTTCCGTTTTGTCCCGTATGAAAACGTTCAAACATATGGGAAAAATCCTCTGTGCTAAGTTCTCCTCCATCGTTCCAGATGGAAAGGACTTGATTTTTCCACGATATTTCGATTTGACTACACGCATATTTTACGGAATTAGTTATCAGGTTAGCAACAGCGTGTTCCAGCTTCTCCGGGTCTCCGTTGACATATCCTTCGTCCAGTTCTAACGATACTGAAAGGTTTCGCCTGTTCACAATTCCTTCAAGCGGCATCAAAATATCTTGAACCAGTGATGCCATTTCTATTGGTTCACACTTTAATGGTTCCGTACCGCTTTCCATTTTTGATAAATACAGGATATCCTCAATAAGTTTACTCATACGCTCCGTCTGAGACACTATCATTCTGCCCGCTTGAGAATAATCGGTAATGACTCCCATTTCAATCTCCTCCGCATATCCGCAAATTGCCATAAGCGGGGTTTTTAATTCGTGAGATGTATTCTCAAAAAAGGTCTTCTGAGCTTTGTCATTTTGTTCAAGTTTTTTCCCGAGAAAATATCCAATGGCAGCACCGAGAGCGGCAATGACAAAAGCATCCAGCAAAACACCAAAACTGATTTCTTTTACGAGTTCTGGTTCGCCGGTAACATCCACATAAGCAAGTAATCTCTCATTGCTGTCTTCGTAATACTCTGTTCTGGCTTTCATATAATAAGTTGCTTCGTTAATTTTTGCCCTTTGCATTTCATCAGACGGGTGTGTTTCATACCAGTCAATAAGTTTCTTCTCTTTGGGTGTCAGAATCTGATATATGTCATCCCTGTTTTCTGAATCTGCCCCCATATATACAAGTGAGGCATAATATAAAGAGCCCGTATCATTTTCAGATTCGTAATTCAAATATTCGTCTGAATTCAAAGTAAAAACGTTTTTAATTGCATTCTCAGCTCTCAGCTCTATTTTTTTATTAAAAACTATGTTCAGAATCAGCAGGCTCAAAAGCATGGCTGCCATAACGGCGGAACCTGTAAGTGTGGCAATTTTATAACGTGTCTTATTCATTACAATCCTCCAGTTTATAGCCATAGCCCCAGACAGCACTAATGCGAACTTTGCTGCCTGCGGTCTTCATTTTCTGCCTGACTCTTCTTACTGTCTCATCGACAACTCTGGTTTCTATCTCCGTAGAATCTATTCCCCATACTTTGTCGAGAATTTCATTCCGGGGGATTGCCGTTCCACCATGTTCCATAAGACATCCCAGAAGCGAAAATTCTGTCATAGTCAGACCAATATCATGCTCTTTCACAATGGCATTATGCTTCTCCCATGAAAAACACACATCACCAAAGGAAATATCTGCCTTTACCGGTATATTCATTTCAACTCTTCGGAACAACGCATTTACCCGGACAACAAGAAGTGACGGCGAAAATGGCTTAATCAGATAGTCATCCCCTCCATACATAAATCCCTTCATATGGTCAGACTCTGAATCCTTTGCCGTCAAAATAATAATAGGAACTGATGATATTGTCCTTAGCTTTTTACATATGGAAAGACCGTCTGAACCCGGCATCATAATATCAAGAATAACAAGATCACAGGGCTTCTCCTGAAAAGCAGAAAAGAGTGTATCACCATTCTTGTATGCTGTTACCTCATATCCGGCATTGGATAAAAATTCTGTGAGTATTTCTCGTATATCCTGTTCATCATCTGCCAAATAGATTTTTTTTGCCATATCTTTAATCCCACATGAGGGGAGTCCCTCAGAAATTCCGTGAGATTCCCCATATTATATCTTTCAAAATCAGTATGTCTGTATTTTAGTTCCACCTGCTTTCGCTTCAAGAGCGATTGCCTGTGCCTCCAAAGCATCAATCTCATCTGAATACTTCGCATAGCGAGAAGCAAATTCCTCGTCAGAGAGGTTATCAGAGCCGTTATAAATATTGTCATAGATTGCATCAATTTTATTGTAAATACTGTTAAGCTGATTGACTTCATCTTCGCTCAAATTTCCATAGCATCCCTCATACCAACCCGCTTTCTTTTCAAGCGTTTCAATCTGTGCGTTCAGTGATGTAATCTCGTCATCATACTTTGCATAGCGGGCTTCGATCTCATCGTCTGAAAGATCATCGTCCGTCCACACTTCCGCATCAATTTCTTCGATTCTTTCATATGCTTTCTGAAGCTGTTCTGCTTCCTCTGCGGTGAGCTTGCCTGTATCGTACAGAGCATTATACCCATCCTCGGAATATTCATATTCCTCGTTGTCGATCCACCCGGCTTTTTTATCAAGCTCCTCAAGGCGATCCATGAGGGTATCGGTTTCATCCTGATACTGATCGTATCTGGCATAGATATCTTCATCAGAAAGACCATCTGCATCTTTCATTACCTCTTTGTCGATAGCGTCAAGTCGGTCATAAATGGAGTTAAACTCTTCAATCTCCTTCTGAGTGAGAGAACCATAATCTACATTTGTTTGTGTTACCTCTGATGTAGTCACTGTCTCCTTCTGGGCAGCCATGGCAGGAATACCTGCGGATGTAGTCATTGCTGCTGCAAGTGCTATTACCATTCCTCTTTTGAATAATCTGTTCATCATTTTAGTACCTCCTGATTTTTTATTTACCGGTTGTTCGGTATGGCTAAAGTATAGCTCAGGCAAATGTAAAAATATCCTTAGAACAGTCATAAAAATGTCAAGAAAGTGTAACAGCACAAGATTTCCTATAAACCATATTTACTCTCGCCTCTTAAGGGTTACAATCTTTTTTCAAATACCAAAAATTTTTCTAAATCTGCAATTCCGATTTACTTTCACCTTATTATACCATAGTGCTTTCTAAAGTGCTATTCTAATATATACAAAAGTGTAAAAGAGCGATCTCTTCTCTCACACTCACACATATACCATGTTTTTCAATATAATCTCTTCTGCACTAACTTTTATATTATTCATTAACCCAACCCACTTCATCTGATCCTGTACCTTTAATTCTTCAGTTACACCCTTTTTTTTCTGCCATCTGTTTCATAAGCATTTCCACCTGTTCTCTGGCTTCCTGATCAGTCTGATTCAGATGTTCATTCGGTTTTCCAGTCAATAACAGATACTGATACCTTGCTGATCTGTGTTCTTTTAAGAACTGCTTTCGTAACATTCCATATGTCGGTTCTGCTTCGTTCAAAACCAGATCCGGCAAATAGTAATCTCCATGCAACGTATAACTCATTCCGTTTTTCTCATACTCTGCAATGTTGCACCCTTAATTTATTCCGGCCTAACTTTATCTAAATCCCAATACCAGGAATTACCGATTCGTCTTGCCTTAATTCCAAGTTCCTTTTTTGCATTTTCCAGTGTTCTTTTAGAAATATTCAACTCTTTTGCCTTATCAAAGATTTCACTGCTTTGCACAGAAGTTGATGTTTCTGCCAGTTCCCTCAGCATCTTCTTTGCCTGTTCCAGTTTATTTACCTTTGGGGCAATTCCACCAAGCACCTCATCTGCTGTGATTTCATAGTCACCTATCCACTCAAATCCTGTTTCTGTCACGCGAAATGCTTTGGAATGTCCAAATGCAGCCAGATTATTTTTAATCTGAACCACTGCTCTTAAATCTGGTTCTCCCTCTATTCTTCATACCAGTAATACGCTCCTGGCTACCGCAAAAAAGTCAATCGAACCCATTCCTCTATATGCAGCTTTATTTCCCCCAGCTTTATTCATGTGTCCGATTAATAAAATTGCACATTTATACTTTTCTGCCAGCAAGCTCAATCTTTTTGTCATATCCCTTGCTTCATTTGCCCGGTTCATATCCATTGTTCCTCCAAGGTATGCCTGAATCGGATCTAAAATAAGCACTCTCGCACCAGTCTGTTTGATAGCAGATTCCAGTCTCTCATCAATCATGAATCCAATGAACTCTGGTATGAACTGGATATAAATAATAAACTTCCCGGTGATATAGAAACAGAAACACAGAAATGGTATGCCGGACTTCGCTTTTATAGAAATAATCCGGAACATTCTTTAAACGCAGATATGTGTAAGAAAGAGAATCCACTGGAAAGGAGGGCTAAGCCAATGAGTATTGTGGACTTTATTGCAGTCGTGAGCTTCGGCATCACCTGTTTTTGTGCCGGATACACATTCAGCAAAGATAATAACAAGACACAAAAATAACCGCCCCAGCCTCGCAAACTGAACGGTTATTTTTAATCAATTAAGTATGTGGACTAACCGTCTATCGGTAGCACTCTTTTTCTATAATCATATTAGCACGCATGTGTGAAAATGTCAAAAATTTTCTTCATTCTTGGTTATTAATCTCCTTGATCAACTGTACTGCCTTCTCTGCATCATCGGTTTTCACAAATATATCCACACCATATATTCCAAATCCTGGTGCCCCATGCATTGCAACATTCGCACCTGCTTCCTGAGAAAAAGCTACTATTCCATTTTGCTTTAACATTTCTACAAGTTGTTCTGTCTCTACTATATTCTGTGCATTATAAATTTTTGTCCATTCTGCCTTAGATAGAGAAGTTTCCTTTTTCTCCTGAACATTTGACGAATTCTGGTTTCTTTTTCGATTAATAAATGCCAAGAGCCTAAGAATAATAAATGCCACAATAATAATACCAATCAGAAATCCCAATGCTAATCGTGTTACCTGTGTTTCTGTAGCTCCCATTCTAAATAAGCATACACCATAGATGACAGTAAAAATTCCTGCAAATATCACACTGGTGAAAAAATCTCTCCATATAGTAGCACTTTTTGGCAAACATTTATCCCATATTCCATTGTACACCATAATAGAGGCGTACAGGATTCCTCCTACCAAAGCAGTTGCTGTCTCTCCTAAAACCAAGCGAATATCCACAGTTAATAACATCTGAATAATAATCGCTAACACGCTAATCACAAACATTGATGCAAATGCAAGATTTCCAGCCTTTAATGCTTTTTGTTTCACCCATCCTTCATACACCACAACTTTGTCCAGTGTTTCTTTCATCTCTTTATTCATAGTCTGGCTCCTTTCTCCATCCAGGAGCTCTCTCATCTCAACATCGTAATATTCAGCAAGTTGAACAAGTATACTGAGATCTGGCATATTTATTCCTGTTTCCCATCTGGAAACTGTTCTTGCAGATACCTCAAACTTCTCGGCAAGCTGCTCTTGCGTAAGATTCTTTTCTTTACGACATTGCTTTAAAAAAGCTCCAATCTTTTTTGTGTCCATGTCTCTACCTCTCTTCCACTTACAGCTTACCAATATGTATCAAAATTGCCACGACATAAAACGAGAATCCGCTAATTTTCAACCGGACATCGTATGTCTAAAACAAATAAACGGTATTTTCACCCCAAAAGCATTCTATTCCTCTATAAATTAACCTTCTCTTTTATGTCTATCCATAAGTAGCAGAATAAACATAACAAACCATATCACCCATGCAATTAAACAACCGATTCCTATATGCCAAATATCTATAATCATTCCAGCAATAAAAGGAATTGACATAAACATCATTCTCTTCCCATATGCCTTACACATAGCATTTTCATCATATTTTTTTCGTTCTTCTGCTGATTTCATATTATAACCAGACAAGAATTTGGCTGCTTGTCCTTTTGACCTATAAAACCATATTCCAAATAAAAGCATAATCACTGCCATTGCAAAGTTAAAAACAATATAGAACATATAATGCTTCCTTTCAGTCGATTCCACAAACTTGAAGTTATTGATCTTCTGAATCCAATCCAAGTTCTTTCAACTCTTTTTCGTTTTGGATATCTTCATCAGTTTTCTTTCCAGTGATAGCACTGTAGGCTTCTTTGATGCCATTCTTCACTGCCCATTTGATAACGAAATACAGTGCAATCAAAATAACAATTGCGGTTCCACCGCTTATACCTAATTCATTCCACATAATTCAATCCTCCAACTTCCGATTTTCATTTCCACCAATTGGAAATTAGCTATTTTTTCATTCCTTGCTTTGTAAAATGTTTATGCAACAAAAATTCTGTCGGAATAATTGTAAGCACCATAATTCCTAATTGTAAAAACACCAAATAAACAGAAATCATTTCAAAGTTTGTATCATCTTTCGTTAAAATCAAAATAAAAATCGATAGTATCACCAGGATGATTCCTAAAACAAAGTTTATCCAGCCCCAACACCTGTGTGCATATCTCCATGTTTCATCATTCATCCTTGACATAGTAGTTCGATATCCCGAACTCCCCTGCCGATCTTTAGGAGGCTTATCTTTCCACGTATATCCCAATATAATCATAGATAACGGTACTAAAAGTGAACACGCAGATAAAAATATAAACATTACAGAGATCTCCTCTCAACTTCTGATTAATTTGCTCTAAAGACTAAAGTTGTCATCAAATAAACCCTACCCATATTCCAACCGCTATAAGTATCATGCCTAGTATTCTTCCAATAAATCTCGCCTTTTTATTTCCAAACAAAGCAGTTGTTTCTGAAGTAGTAAATGGAAGCAAAACAACAGTGACCCCCATTACTATAATTCCACTTCCAATCATGCAATTGCGGCTTGACACAACACCATAAAACATAGCTAAAAACCCTAAAATAATGCCCGAAATGAAATACTTAATTTTATGTCTATCTTTTTCAATTATCTTTCTATAGCTGTTTTCGCACTCACTGCTACAAAATTCCAAATTACTATCTAATTCTTTGCCACAATATCTACATTTTTTCATAGTAACTTCCTCGATAATTTTCAAAATTTTATCCAAAAGTTCTCGATTTGTCTTTACTTTATTCTACCATAGTTCATTTTAAAATACTATTCCAATACACACAAAACAGAAAAAAGCAATCCTTTTCGACCGCCTATTTCCACCTACATATATATCGTATTTTTCACTACAATTTCTTCTACACTGGATTTTATATTAATCATTAATCTAACCCACTTCATCTGATCCTGTGCCTTTAATTCTTCCGTCGCACCCTGTTTTTTCACCATCTGTTCCATAAGTATTTCCACCTGCTTTCTGGCTTCCTGATCAATCTGATTCAGGTGTTCCGTCAGCTTTCCTGTCAATAGCAAGTATTGATATTTTGCTGATCTGTGTTCCTTCAGGAACTGTTTTCGCAACATTCCATATTTTCCATATATCGGTTCTTCTTCATTCAACAGCAAAGATTTCATCAAATATCCATATTTTAATATAGAATTATTTTTCATAATTTTTATGTTTCCAGGCAACAGAAAAACCCCGGAAATCTTGCGGTTCCGGGGTATCTTACGTTTGGACACAATGTACCTTGCGGTACTCTATTTATATAATTAAGATGTTATGCTAAAATTATTCGATAACTGTAGCAACACGTCCTGATCCAACAGTACGTCCACCTTCACGATATCAGACCGGTGTATTGCGGTGTACAAATGGTGATTTTTCGTGTAATTCGTGAGGGAAAATCCGGATTTTTCACTGTGTCCGTGTGGTTTTTGGGGATTTTGTTATCATGGTGTTATCATTCCGTTGCTTCTATAATAAATTTATTTGTCAATTCATTATATATAGCATTTTCTAACTTTGTTTTTAATAGACGAATATTGTCATATCGGTCTACATTCTTTAAAAACCACTCTAATATATCCGTATCTTCTATTGCCTTTTTTTCATCTTCTTCAAGTCTTTCAATAACCTTATCATACCATGCTCTAATAATTATTTCTTTCTGTGTTTTTTCTAAATGTTCGAATTCAATGCAACAACCTATTCTCGAATACATAGCCGGACCTAATATACGCTTTATCTCTTCCTCACTGTTAAAATTACATGTACACAAAAATATGGTATCTTTCAAATCTACATTATAATTTAAATCCACGTATTTTCCTTCATCAAATAATTCATAAAATGCATTATAAAAAATAGGATTCACCTTATCGAACTCGTCAATTAATATTACATTAGATTCTCTTCCAAGCATATCTTTTGCTAAGCTACTTTTCGCATGTCCTGCACCAAAAACATAATTATGAGCTTCTTCTGTCTGCATCATGGAAAATTGAACCCTAAGAAGCTCTCCACCTAAACTTCTACTAATACTTTTTGCTGACTCTGTTTTTCCGACGCCCGAAGGTCCATATAACATTAAAACAACTGGTTTTTCTTTTTTTTCAGCTGTTAGTCTATATAATCCACTAATTATTTGCTGTTTACAATTTTTCTGTCCCAACACATTTTCACAAAGATCACCATAAACTTTTTTTAGCATCTCTCTGTCCACAACAGGATATTTTGAACTCTTGTACTCAATATTATCATAATAAGCTTCCAGAGATGCTCGTACTCTTTTAGGAGGATTTTGTATTAACAAAAGTTCTATATCATGATTTAAACTCACTATGTTACTAAAATTCGATAATACATGTTCAAGAACTGACGCATAATCATCTGCACGTACAACACATGCCTCTACGTCTATTCTATGATACAGTCCATCCTCGCCCACTCCTGATTCATTTGGTCTCAAACGTGCATTATAATGTTGAATCAATTCCATAAACGGAATCACTTCTTCAAAATCTTCTGTTTCTTGTTCAACAATCTCTTCGAAATCCCTTCTAGAACCATAAAAAATAATAATTCTATCAACCATTTGTCTCAACACCTGCTAATAACACATCATACACATCTAGTTCCTTATAATACTCATCCAGCAATTTTTCTTTATTATCCTTTGTATATTCCGGATTATCTTTTAATATTGAATTTTCGTCCATCTCAAATTCCCCATTAAAATTTAATTTAGCTAAATTGCTTTTTCCTACTCTAATACCATAAATAGACATATCCATTTTCAAAAGATCTGGAGCTTTATAATTATTTTTAAAGGCTTTAATATTAAACCTAAAAATTACTTTTTTGCTCTCTTTTTCTCCTAAAAATTCATAATATCCTTTTGCATTCTTCATCGCATTATCCAATTTGTCCATGGCAATATTAAATTCACCTGCTGGTACTGATGATCCGCTTTTAAGCATTGATAAATACGGTGAAATCAATGCAATATATGATAAAGAATCTTTTGGGGCACTAATTGTATACCCCGAAAAATTTTCAATTATTTTTTTCTCTGGCTCTGTTTGTTTTTCTGCTGAATATTGCTCCACCAAATCTATAAAATCTGTTAATATTGTATTTTTCACAATATTTTTAGCCATCTCATTAGAATTAAATGACGCTCCTATTGACGCTCCTACCGATGCTGATCCCTCAAATCCCATTAGAGCTCTAAAGACTCCACTCAAACCAATTCCAACTTTCGCACCTAATTCTGTTTTTCCATTTTCCTGACTTTGATTAAGCAATTCCGTAGTCTTTTCTAATTGGCCTCCTGCCACTATTTGTACAAAATCAGTCACAGAATCTTCATCAAAATACACGATCTTACATAGCATTACTTTTTCTCCTTATTTCAATCATATGAATCTGTTATCATTCAAGTGTATCATATAGTCCCATATCTCTCTGAGATTTTTGAAAATTTTATTATTACACATCCATCCCCATCTTTGCCATTTCTTTCAACATAAACTCTTCCAGCTTCTTCTTATCTGGCAAATGTAACATATATGTTGAAACAAATAATTGATTGTCCATTCCCGACAGAGCGTATTCTACCATTTGTGAACCTTTATCTGTACAAAGTAAAATTCCTACAGGCGGATTATCTCCTGCCATCATCTCATTCTTTTTATAATAACCAACATATGCATTTAACTGTCCCAAATCCTCATGCTTAAATTCATCGTTTTTCAACTCTATAATTACATTGCAATGTAACAGTCGATTGTAAAACACTAAATCAATAAAATAATATTTATCATCAATAACTATTCGTTTCTGTCTTGCCTCAAAACAAAATCCTTGTCCCAGTTCAAGCATAAATTCCTGTAAATGATCCATAAGTGCTTGTTCTAAATCTGATTCTGAAACAGCATCTTTTGCATCAAGTCCAAGAAACTCAAATGTAAATGGATCTTTAATTGTTAACGTATTGCTTTCCTTTGAATTAATCGCTGTTTGCTTTAATAACGCTTCTGGATTTCTGCTTATACCAGCACGGACATACAAATTTGTTTTTATCTGTCTACGCAGTTCCCGAACACTCCAGTTACATTTTATGCATTCTGTTTCATAAAAAAATCTTTCAAATGAATCTTCAAGCACCATAATTTCTCGAATATGTGAAAATGACAAGTTATTTATTAACTGTTCTGGATCTGTTACAAAAAGGTTCGACGCTGTCGAACTTTTTTCAAAATTAGGCAAGTTAAATTGGTTCGACACTGTCGAACCAATTTGCGGATACTGCAAATAAAACTGCCGGCACGCCTTAAATAATGTTACATTCATCCCTCTCTCAGAAATTTCATTTTCTAAATTTCTAAGAAGACGTGTTCCATATTCAGCTCGATCACTACCATCCTGTTCATACTCAACAATATAATACCCTATTGCCCAATTTCTTAATGTAAGCAATTGATTCACTGCACTTTTAGCTGCATTGCCAGCTTTATTATTTATTTTCTTTATGCTGTCTGCTAGTAATTCAAACTTCACAATATCTTTTCCTTCCACCATACAATTTAATATTTCATCTTACATTACAATAATTCGTCTTCAAATGCCATATTTATCTCTTTTTTCAATTCATTAATAACATTTTCATGATTATCTCCAGGAATTAATTGTATAAACTTAATTCCTTCGTTTCTTTTTTCAATGATTTTTTCTACATCATGTGTTGGATTAAACACCCATACTCTATCTATTGGATTGATTTTCCTTACAACAAATTCCTCATTGCTAAAACCCCTACAAAATTTGGACTTATAATCATTTTTATATGCTATGATCTGTTCCTTGCAAGCAGTATCAGATGCCCAAAAGTTCTTTATTGTTCTATATTTAACTTCTATTATAAGTGAACACCAATATGTATCATCTTTATATAAATCCAGTCTTATATCTGGCTTTACATGTCTACTGTTTGAAAAAAGAGGCTCTTTTTCTTTATCAATATTATTAATATTTCTTCCCAATGCCAAATTATAGTAAGCTTTTATTTTCAAATTTTCTTTTTTAAACTCAACTTTTGTCCCCGGACGTAATTCTGGAATCAGAATGTGTTCATCTTTAATTTTGTCAAATATCCACCCTCTTGTTTCTTTGAAACCTAATTCACTACTTATCAAAAAACGGCACACTTTAATAAAGCACCAAATTTCATACATTTCACTTGATAGTTTCCATGAATACGCGTATCCCTCATCCCATTTTATATTAATGGTATTTTTCTGTAATTCTTTATACATTTTGTAAAATGCATTATATCTCACATCATAGATAAGAACATGAGGTATAGCCAACGAATCAACTTCTCGTATCTCTTGATACCATTCTTGCGATTTGATTAATTCAGAAATACTCAAAATTGTTCTTACAGTTTCCAAATATTTCTTTAATTCCCCAAGTACATTTTTCTTTGCATTAATAACTGCAGTATTTCTTTCAGCATATTTTTCAAGATCTTTTATTTCTTTTTCTACATACTCTGCATATTTCAACGTAGACTCTTGAAACAAATACAATTCTCTTTCATATATTCTTATTATTTTCTTCAACCATCTATTTTCTGGCAAATTATAATTATATACTCTTTTAGGAACTAAATATTTTTCTTCTCCCGTTCCTTTCATTAAATAATCTTTTACTGTAATATTATCAATATATGTCGCTCGATATAAAGGTTCCAATCTATAATCCTTCTCAACTTTATAATTGGGTTTGTCCTTTATGTCTATTAACGCAGCTAAAATATTATTAAAATGCTTTTTTATAACAAAAAATTTGTATAATTCTTTACTAGGTGCTACCGCATTTTCATTGTCTCCTAGTGCTATATTCTTTCTAATAATATCTGAAGATAAGCCCTGGATTTCTTCTTCTAATTCTTTTTGCATAATTGCCCATTCATCATCATTCACATTTTGTGGACACACCTCAAAACATTGATAATAAATCTTTTGATCATGCATTAATCGAATAGCAAATCGTCCTTTTCTCATCGCATAATAATCTGGCGAATGTTTAAAAATAGTATATTTTTCCCCATCCAATAATGGCATCAAATATAAATTCCCTTTAGAATCCGTTTGACATTTTTCATCCGGAAGCAAGTCGATACCATCATAATATAACCTATCATTCTCATCAGTTGAGGTAAATTCCAATTGAATATTCTCATATTCTTTAAATGATATAGGAGTTAATTCCTTAGACTCTAATTCTGCTACTGACTCCGCCATAGTTCGCATATCAATATTTTTTTTTCCTACTATAAAATTAATGTGAACTCCTAAATCACAAAGTGTAACCATAATTTTCAATCTCCTGCCGTTTTATTTCCAAATTCCTTCTACTATTTTCAAATTTGGAAACATCTGCATATTCATCAAAAAGACGACTTAAACTCTCCTCGGAATCCGCATCAAATATCGCAGTCAGTTGTTCTTTTTGTCCTCTAATTTTCGTCATAATACGTTGTACAAATTGAAGATCAAACCCTTCTTCTCTCGTTATATTTTCCGCTTCTTCTGTAAAAGGTAAATTTACTAAATACTTTCCTATTTGCTTTAATATTCTAGGTCCTACTCCAAGATTTTTTGCACATGAATTTAATGTTTTATGCACCCGCCAAATAAACTCTCTTTCTCTTTCCGTAAGCATTGAATCTTTTCTTATCAATTTTTGATATTCTTCATATGACCATTCTTTAATTGTCGCACCTTTAGTTGTAACTTCTGTTGCTTTCCATTCTGTGTATGGAATCACATTTAATTTAATAACGTTTGCTCTGTCTAACACTTTATCTGAAAAATGAAATGTCGATTCATCAATATTTACAGTTCCTATAAATCTTATATTATTTCCTATTTTTACTGTTGATTTATATTTATCCGAATTATATAATCTCGTCTCATATTCAGAAGCATATAATCTTAATATTCTTGATTTTTCAGGCATTTCTAAAATAGATAAAAACTGGCTAAAATAATGTTCTACCCGTGCCAAATTCATCTCATCAAAACATATTATATACAATTTATTTTCATTTCGTTCCTGACTCGCTTCCATCAAAATATTAATAAATCCAGTATCACTCGGTCTATATACCATATGCATCGAATCTACGAACCCAATCAAATCACTATCATCGTTCCAATTGGGTCTCACTGGTATCATATGAAATGCATCTTCCTGTAATCCCAGTGCCTTTGCGTAACATTGAACTAATTGTGATTTTCCTGTTCCACTTAAACCTGACAAAATTACAAATGAGCTACTTTTTACCGCAGTATGAAAATTTATAAGATCCTTTTTTGTATAAAAAAGGCCATCCTTTTTTGCCACTGCTTCAAAATGTTCTATAAATTTCCATTCTTCATTCTCATCTTCCATTTGAATCTTAGAAATGTTTTTTAACTCCTCATCTTCATTTTCATCAACCTTTTTTATATCAATTGGTGCTTTTTCATCTAATTGATCCATGATTTTCTTATGAACATACTCACCCAAATATATTCCGGAATGTGCATTTTCAAAAGTTACTACATCATCATACCAATCCTCTTCAAAGTTAAAACTTTTCAACTCATTATATTCAAATTTTACACCTTCTGTCACATTGTACTCGAATTTTGTAAAATTACCTATAATGCGATATTCTAACAATTCTGGATCATAAAAAATAATATACGGAATGTTGTCCATTCCCATTGTATTATATTTATTTAACTTGCAGACAAATTCACCGTTTTTGATTGCCTGTTCTACTTGTTCATAGGTATCATATTGTTTGTCTCCTGAAAAAGCAGGTTGATTTCTTATAATTACAGGAATATAAAAAAACACTTTTCCTTGATAATAGGATTCACTCAACTCGGCAGTTTCTACATTTTTTGCAATGTAATATCCAGCCTGATTTTCCTCATAATTAAATCTAAAAAAACAATTCTTTAATTGCTTAACGTAATCATCAATACGAACATTTTCATCAAATGCACCATTATCTATGAGCATTTCACTATCTATTCTATTTCCATAACATACAACATATTGTGAATTTGGTGTTTGCCCTGGTATTTTGGAGATCACCTTAATATAAAACTGTAAAGAATCCAACTTATTTACAATACAATTACTGCGTCCTAAATTGTTATTTCGTATTTCTTCGTCTGTAGCTAATACACCTAACCAATCAATTGCTTCTGTTCTCATATTTTGCCTCCATACTTATAATATACTTATTGACTTCCTCGTCATTTTCACATAAAATTCCTCTATCACCTAACATTTTTTTAATTTTTCTTAAATTTCCAATTGAAATATTCTTTTTAACAATCAAAAACTTATCATATACATGTAATAATTCTTCTGAAAATTCTTCTAATAATATTTTATCTATATTCTCTTCTTGAATAGCGGTAAGTGATGTCTCTTTTCCAATGACAACTACTTTATTTTTTTCTATTTCTTTTTCTATTTCTTCTTCAACCACAGGTTTAATTTTGATTTCATATTCTTCTATTCTCTTTTCTTTTTCTTCTACTTGTCTTTTTAAATCTTCATTTTCCAACTTTAGCTTATCGAATTCTTCAGTTAATATATTGCTTTTAATTTCAAGTTCTTTAATTTTTTCTTTTCTTTGTCTACTGATTGTTTTTAGTTGTTCTATTTCCTTTTGATAATCTTCACACTTGTCTTTTAAACATTGAATTTCTTTTTCCTTTGTATCTTCCTCTACTTCTTTTTCATTACACACAAGTTCTAAAAGTTCTTGTAAAATATCATCATATTTTTCATCATTCAAAGAAAACAAATATAAATATAATAACTCTTTATCGAAATCCTCATATGTATAAAAATTCGCCTTAGGATTATTCACTATTTCCTGTACTTTATCTTGTTTTGCAATATTCTTTATTTCATCGTCAATATTCTTTAAAAATTGTTTTTCAAATATGTTATATTCCTTCGATCTAATGATTTGTGGAATTATAACTTTACGATCCATTTCAGCAATTTTCCCTTTTCTTACCCCTTTTAGCTGTATCGAAATATTTTTCATTCCCTTTTCATAATATTGTGAATTTATTTTTAATAGTATTTTTCCTACATCTCGATTTTTCTCCATATTTTCCTCTTTTCTTTATCCGAATAAACTATGTATACAAATCTATTTTACAACTTTTTTATTGTTATATCTACCAAAATATTTTTGAATCGTTTTCCATTTTTATCTATTTTTGTGAAATCATGGATACTTTAAAGGGCATTCTATGAATACCCTTTAAACATTAATTAATTTCATTTATTACTATTTCTTCGGCAGTTGCTTTGATATTGTTCATCCTCCTCACCCATTCCATCTGATCCTGTATCTTCAGTTCATCTGTCACGCCCCACTGTTCGGCCATCTGTTCCATCAGCATCTCGACTTTTTCTCTTGCTTCCTTATCAACCTGATTCAGATGCTCCGTCAGTTTCCCGGTCAGCACCAGATACTGATACCTGGCACTCCTGTGTTCTTTTAAAAACTACTTTCGCATTATTCCATATTTCCCATATGTAGGTTCTTCCTCATTAATCTCCAAATCCGTCAAATAATAATCTCCATGCAGTGTGTAGCTCAATCCGTTCTTTTCATCATAAATCTTTTTCTCCATATTCTTACAACTCCATTCCTCTGTATTTTGTTTTGTTCTTCTTTATCTGTACATTGTGTTCTTCACTTCGTTCTTTTGCCCATTGTATGTGGTCACCTATTTTTTTCGGCATCTGCTCTTTTTGCTTTTTCGCTTCAAGTTCTCCCTGTATCCGAATATCGTCCTGCACCAGTCTTTCTACCATATCTTTCCCCAACATGCGTAAAAGTCGGTTATATCTGTCTGCAAGTCCCTGCAGAATTTCTTTCTCACTGGATAATTTCTTATAATCCTTCTGAACTTCTTCCAGTTCATTTTTTGTAATTTCATGCTCTTTCTTTTTCTGCTGGGACTTACTTTTCCAGTTATCTCTTTCCCTAGTAAGTTCTTTCACCTGTGCAGCCATCGCACCGATTTTATTTTTCATTTCAATGAACAATGGTTTTATTTTCTTGTCCCGGTAAGTTACCGCACGTTCCAATGCTGTAGCTTCCGATAGAAATGTTTTAATCATTCCATATTCTTTCATTTCCTTACTGACATTATCCATCACCGGTTGCAGGAATTCTCTTCTGTCCTCCAGTTTTTTCAATTCCGTTTCTGCTTTCTCCGCACGTTTTTCCGCTGTTTCTTTATCTTTCTGGAACTGAATTTTTTCTTCTTCCAGCAGCTTAATGTCTGCTCTTACTTCTGCGACCTGAGAAGTCAGGTCTTCATTCTCCGCTGTCAGATATTCTTTTTTCTGTTCCAGTTCCTGTACTTCCTTTTTACGCTCTTTTTTCTTGAAATTGTAAACATCCAGATGCTCTTCATGTGTGCCTTTCTGTTCCCATTCAATTCCATGTTGCTTTGCGATTTCCGCCAGCACTTCCTTTTCATGGTTTATCCATTGATTCAGTTCTGTATCATGCTTATTTCCACCTTGAAATCCAAGACTTTTCAATGCTTGCTTCAGTGAAACTCTGGTATCCATTCCTTTTCCCTTCCAGTTGGTCACATAAGGGATAAAATCAATATGCAGATGTGGAGTAGCTTCGTCCTGATGCAGATAGCAGCTAAATACCCGAAGTGTCGGATTCCGTTTCTGAAAACCTTTCACATATTCGTCCAGTACCTTTACCGCCAGATTTCCTTCTAATGTTCCCACTGTAATATCCTCACGATTACCAATCTGGAATATCACTTCATGGAACAACTTCTCCTGTTTGCCTTGTCGGATTTTTTCATAATAATTTGCGATCTGCCGGTCCTTTCTTTTTCCAACATTGTATCTCTCCACAGCATCGTCAAATAGTTCCTTATAAACTTCTTTCAGATTATCATTCTGGTAACAAATATTCAGTTGTACTCTGTCCGGATCTACATTCTCTGCTACAAAATCCCGTCTGTTATGAGCCAGTGAACCGGCTCCGATCATACCACTGATTGTCCGTTTCATCATATATTTTCTCACCTCTTCCCTTTTGAGTGTCAGATATGGCACATAATTTTTATTTACGCCAGACATGGCGATGTTTAAGAAACTGTCGCCGGATACGATATTTAGGAACCTTCTCGAACATTAGTAGTTCGAGAAGTATCGGGGGCAAGGCTCTCTTTTGTTACTTTTGTCAAAAGTAACAAAAGCACTTTCGACAGCCGTACCGTCCATCAAAAGTCCCCTTGCGCCCTGCGGGGCTATTCCTCCCGTTGTTCGGCTTTCTTCTACATCACTATTCTTACTGACTTATTCCGGTATTCTTGCCTGCACGTATTCCAGATCTCCACAGTACGGTGTTCCAACCAGATACCATTCTCTTGCCGGATTCATCTCCATTCTTGTCCGTATCCACTTATCATCAACCAGAACTTCCAGACCTTCTCCACAATGAAATCCTGTATCAATCCATAAATCTGATGATAATAAGCCATATCTGTCATTGCTGCTGTTATATCCTAATCTTCCCTGTTTCATTGTATCTTTCTCCCTTCACGACTATCTAATTTGCTATAAACTCACAAACCATCAACTAACTCCCGGCTACACCTTACCGACATTCTCCTTGTCTGCTATCTACAGGTGCGTGACACGCTCCTGTAATAGAGTAGTCAGAAAGAACCTTTACCATCGAAAGCTCTCTTGTATTCCTTTTCTGTCAAGGTATTCCTGCCGGAACTTTTCCCTTTCTTCTTCCGTTGGTGCCGTTTTGAATTTGCTGTACACTTCACGATTCACCATTGCATCCAGTTTCTTCTCCAATCCCAACCGGATTGTTTCTTCACCATCGTAGTTATCCATCAAAAAATATTGCAGGAGTTGAAAAAATAACTCGTATGGAATCTGTACACTTTTATTTTGCATTTGTTCTCCTTTCAAGGTGGCAAGATTCCCTCTTTTTAAGAAATGGTAATCTTGCCATCTTCCATTTTTATTCTGGCAGCATCCAATACCATTGGTTTCCACGTTTTACGGAATCAATTTCAAGTTCCCGTTTGGCGTTCCATAGCGTTTTACTTTTGATTCCTCTGGCTTCTGCTTCTTCTGCAATTTTCTTCTGAGCCATTCCTCCATTTGCCAAAATTTCAAGAAGAAATTCTTTTGCCTTCTGGCTTTTCTGTCCTCTGCCATCTCCATTAAGAAGTTCATCGGCACTGATATCATATTCTCCAATCCATTCAAATCCATTATTCTTATCCAGCCTGAATGCAATGGACATTCCTTCCGGTGCAAGAGAACTCTTCGTATGACATACTACTCTTACTTCCGGTTCTTCCTTAACTCGCCCGACAATCAGAACACTTCTTGCAGCAGCCTGAAAATCAATGGAGCCAAGTCCACGATAAGAAGATTTGCCGTTGCTGTTTTTATTCATATGACCAATCAAAATGACTGCACAGTGATATTTTTCTGCCAGCACTGCTATACGCTTCATCAATGGTCTAATCTCATTTGCCCTGTGCATGTCTACGTTTGCTCCCAGGAACCCCTGAATCGGATCAAGGACAACCATTTTTGCTTTTGTCTGCACGATTGCTTCTTCCAATCGAACATCTGCCATTGTCAGTGGCTGGTCACTGTCATCAATCACCATCACCTTTGAACAATCCGCACCCGCAGCAAGTAATCTGGGTTTGATAGTATCTCCAAGACCATCTTCTGCTGTCTGATAAATCACATTTACAGGTGACATAGAAGACTGTTCCTGCATATTGTCTTCGCCATCTAAACCATCGTTCCCACTATCGACTTCATCACTTCGTTTTTCTTTTGTTTTCATCGTTGTATCCGTAACAGGAAAAATCGGCTCTCCTCTGGTCAGTTTTGCAATAATCTGAAGTACCATCGTTGTCTTGCCTTCCCCTGGATCTCCCTGTATAATAGTCACTTTCCCATAAGGAATAAACGGATAAAGCAGCCATTCTATCTGCTCCACCTCTACTGAATCCATGTTGATCAATTTCAGTTTTGGTTCTATTCTGCAATTTTCAACTTTATTTTTTTCATTCATATTCATTTCATCATCTACCTCTTGCCCCTCCGGGCAAGTCTCTGATGAACAGATATTCGAGAATTGTTGTATCTTTCAATTCGTGATATACTTAATCTGCCAAGATGGTATATCAGTGAATCTGATTATCAGAGAACTTGCTCAGATA